>Ga0210059_1002915_pt1 | contig 27084 bp, 22 predicted proteins | sample Ectturendosymbi2_FD_188042 | JGI IMG/M metagenome (GOLD analysis project Ga0210059, IMG submission 188042) | Ecteinascidia turbinata endosymbiont from Florida, USA - Sample 2 (SPAdes) (version 2) | ecosystem: Host-associated > Tunicates > Ascidians > Unclassified | place: Key West, Florida... | reverse complement strand
CCCATTCTGAGGCAAGAAAATAATGACGAAAAAACAAAAAACAACCTCACTGCTGAATGGTTGACTGTTTATGACTTGAAACAGTCTCTTGCGTCACACTATTCGCTCACCAGAAAGGATGATGCAATCGCGAATGATTTCTAATGCAATACTGCGGAACAAGTAGCTTCGCACACAAATATCGACTTTGGTCTTAAAATTTTGGCCACGACTGTAATGTACTGGCGTATCCAAGTGGTTTAGCTCGGGCTCTTTCGCTATGGGGCGGACGGTTCTGCACTAGACCCGAATTTGTGTCAAAAATGTTAAAAACTAGAAGTTAAACAAATACGTTTGTAAATGAACAAATAGTTAGTAGGCCCTACAAACTCCTCGAAATGGCCGCAATTTCCCAGGTCTGAAAACTTTAGATGTCTGCATCATATTCATAATGTCTGACGAATAACAGGGGCCTTTGCTCAGGTAAGATCTCCAGAGTAATCACAAATTATCTGGAAGCGAAGCATCACGCTTGCATTGTGACGCCATAACTAAACCTCACTGCATAGTTAGTTGTAAATTTGAGCGCTTGAACTGCACTCAGTGCAACGCCAGAGTTGGAGACAGTGAATTCTTTTAAAACTCCGACTCCGTGACTAAAAATATCCAGGCTCTGACTCAGACTCCGGATAAAATTGCAAAAATCATCGATTCCAACGCCATCGTATTGACACACCTGCATGGGACTCAAAGGGTGTGTGAGTTTAGGAGCTTATACTGTAGGTCTTATTTATCCAGCGATTCTTCCTAACGTACATTGGAATCCGCTTTTATAGACAATCTCAAGGCTCCGTTTCAGACGTTTGTTGAACGAACCCAATCGAAACAAAACAGTGACAATCTCACCTTTCTGTGATGGTGATCGAAGATATCACAGTGCGGTGAAAGTAGAAGATATGCGAAACCATGCAATGACATCTTCTTGTCCAGCCGAAAATTCTCATCTGGTTCAAATTCTTCGATTAGTTCTAAGGCATCACTCGTGGTCATTTCACGGCACCCTTGGTCTTCCCGGAAAAATCGTTGGAGTTCCTTAAACGGAAAAAGCCAACGCTCGAGTCGTGTGTCTGTTTCTACTCTGCGACGTGGTGAGAAGAGCTTAAATGAAGCTCCAGTAAACAGGGAGGTATTCTTTCCTAATGTAAAAAGTGAGACTTCGGACGGGTGCTTTTTCACTCTTTGCATTTTTTGGAATATGTTCGTAATTAACATTTTTAATGGAGCAGTCAGCCAAACGTTTTAAACCAACAAGGCAAAAGCAGAGGGTAGTCATCTCAAAATTATCGTTTGGATACGCGGATACTAAGGATACAGTTAATAAAAGGTGCAGCTTAAACGTAGCGAAAATTGCACTTAAAAAAACCTTTCTAAATCGAATGGACGAAGATTTGGATCGTCCAACTGGCGGAGTTGCATCCGGTCTTTAATACAAACCGATAACTTGAGATTAGACACTAAACAGCAGTTTTTGGAAGCTCCTGAAGAGTCACGCACCTTTCTCTGATATTATCACAGACTCACATATTTCGAAACAGTGCAGCAACTTCGCTGCAGATTCTACTATAACATGAAAGTAAATAACGCAATCAAAGCTGCTCAAATATCCGATGACAATGGCTATGCGGTTGTTTGGACATAAACTTTTCCCCTAAACACTTTGACAGTTTTTAAACAGGGATTTAACTGTACTAATGTGAATTTTTTTACAAGCAAAGACAGCTCTGAAGAACAGCATGAAAAAGTGTGGCTTTCTAGTTTACTTGAAATTTCCATGGGAGGTCTGCAGTCTATATGACCTCTGGTCCTTCGCAGCCTCCCACTCCCTCATGCATTGTATAAATCGGTGTACTTGGAAGTCATGGCAGGATTCCCTCATAATAATCATGATGGCGTCATTCATGCGTGTGTTCTACTGTATGTGCTTGTGTTTCCTCAAAGTAAACGTATTAGCGCCATCAAGCGTATAGTCTTCTACTACCGCCACGTATATATTTTCGTGTTCTTTCATGTATTTGTGTTTTCCTTGTTATTGCGATGCATGTTTAAAGTCAAGCGCATTGCGTGTGGGAGTGGAGATCTTACACAATGCACTCTAACATCGCAGTAGCTGGCGTTTCAGCAGACGTCACGGATATAAGACTGAACCGCATAAGCACGTATAAACTTGAACTCGCGCTTACAAGAGGTGTAGAACTGTTGTAAGTGCTCAGTGAGAAAAAACCGGTGTCGGACGTTTCCGCTCCTGCTTGTACAAATGGGACATGGCCTCCTCTGCGGCCTGTAAGTGTGGCGCAGAAGAACAAACCATCGACCATGTTGTCCTCCAATGTCAAATCCATCGACCTCCCCATGGACTGCACGGCCTGACGGTTCTGGATGATGAGACAACCGAATGGCTGCTCAACACCTGCCCCGAAATCTAGCGCGGCCAAGCAGTGGATAAAAGAACTCGCTCAAAAGAAGAAGTGAGAAAATGTATCATTCTTTGTGCGTCGTGCGCACATCGCGTTTGAGCAAGTTCATTCATCGCCCAAAAACAAATTAGCATCATGAAATATCTAATCAGAGCCCATGTTTTCAAAATTACTGTCAGTTTCTATAAAGAGAAGAAAACATCACCCGCCCATCCTTACCCGATCAAAGCACAAAAAAACATTTTAAACGCAGAAATATCTTGGACCAGGTTTCACACTCGAGTTGGCACTTCAACCGTACGTGGTTTTAATGTACGGAGTTCGTGAAGTGAGATGGCTTGTCTCGACTCGATTCCACCTATATTTTGATCTCCACTTCATTACTTGCAGCCCAAGGGAGATACTAACATGTAAAGTGCGAAGTGGGACTTCCCATCAAATTGGGGAGAGCACTGACGCGCGAGCATGTCACTTACCTTAGAAGAGGCAATTTACAATTTTAGGAGCTTATCGCCTTTAATGCGAAATCGTCTGAAACCCAACTCCGGTGCTCTTATCAAACCCGACCGTCAACAAAAGCATGTCATTGGTTAGGAAAAGTGTCTTGTGCTATTGATTGGTCGCAACAAATAGTATCGCGTGCTAAAATGTTAAACTTTTCAGTAGTTAACGAAAATAACCGCTGTTTGCCCCAAACAGTTCGGCAATTCTTTCAACTGTGCTCAATCCAAATCTTTATAACACTACCGGCAGTCTGAAAAACAGTCAGATTTTAGGGTCGTCCAGACCTGTTACCTGCTGAATTTCGAAATTGAATGCGTTCATCGAACCATGACTCCTGAGTTTGTTTTTTCTTTATTTACGCAAAGAAATGTTAGAGATGCCATTACCGATGAAAAGTTCGTGGCATGTGTAATGTGTTGACGCCACAATGGTTCAAGTCAGTGGTTCTCAACTTTTTTTGGCCCACGAACCATCTTATTAGAAAAAATATCCGATGGACGACTTCGCTATGTTGACATCTAATGAACAACTACCCAAAACTGTGTTGCACATACTGCAGGTGTTCTTACATAATTTACTGAACGGTAAAGGTTACAATTTTCAGGAACATTTTATCAAGGTTTTGTGGAACTCTCTGTGGACCTCTAAAATTCCAGGTGGACCACTGGTGGTCCAAGTCCACTTACGTTGTGTTACGCTGCGGTGTCTGTTTTCGCATCAAAGCAATTCATAAAAGTCAAGTGCAGAGAATTTTCGCTCATAAGCGAAACTGTTCCGAAAAACTATAAAAAGCAGAGTTCAATTGCGGTCAATGTTACAACCGCCCTGCTGCTCACCGGTCGCTCATCGTTCAGAATTTCATCTCGTTACTCAGAGAGCAAAAGTTCTTCCAACTCCTCGCGGAAAGCCTTTGCAAACGTCGCATGCTCGCAATGCTTGAAAAGTGGGATATATATTTTTGTTCGTATTCTTTCAATCTTTACAGCAGCAAACAAAACGTCACGTGATGGAATTCCCCTGCCAAGTGATGATACATTCTGCAGACCGCACAGGAAAGAGATATTGCTGTCTAAGTGTTGAAAGCCTTGTTCGACACCAGACAAACTGCTCGGTGATAAGCTTGTTAACCTTTTTGCAGATGAATGAAGCTTTGAATGTTTAAAAGAAGCTTTTCATAATTATTTCAATGTCCCAAACCAATTGGTTAATCAAATGGCACGCAAGCTAAATTCGTCATACTAAGCTCAAAGTCACGCCGTGCACACGGTTTCAAAAGTTTGCATAGGCCAATGGCTTACTTTCAACCTAATCAATCGAAAGCGCTGATACAGCAGTCTCTGTCGCGTGACCAACACCTTTCATTTGCAAGCACGCGATTCTCTTTTGAATCAATTCAGTACATCGCTGTATCCTGTTGATGTCTTAAAATTCATAGCAAGACACCTTGTGAAGAAATGAAGTTTCTTTACCATTTCAATGGTATTGCCTTTCAGTGGTTATTAACCTTTTTCACATACCTTACCCATTTATCGAACACGATTACCAGATTTACACCCAACACACTCAATGGTGCTCATTTTATGAAAATACGAAATCAGCACACTCTTACAGTTGAGACTTACAAAATTTGCATTGGCTGCAATTTATGGTTCAGTAAATTTACCTCTTGGAGGATGAAATGTACTCCCAGGGGTAAATTTACCACAGGTTAAGAACCACTGCCTTAGATCCTAACACGAATTTAAACGCCTGAACATTTCTTTCTCATGTTGATATCAGCGTGCAATTAACCAAAATTCTAGGTCACAATTAAAGATGCACTCTGTTGGAGCGTTAGGAATCAACAAATATCTTTTTACACCAAAACATTCCGGCTTACCCACTTTGGCTGAATTGGACCCACTTTGGCTGAATTGAGATGCTCACGTTTCTGCAGATAGCTGTCAAGTGTTATCTGACTTATCTTTAAGCCCTGGAAGATTAAAACTAAATAGGAGGACATGAGTTTTTCCTGCACATTTTTAAGGCTAAACTATAGTACATTTTCGGAGGTATCTATTGATGGTACTGTACAAAGATTTGCTTCAAAGCGTACGGAAAAGTGGTACAAGAAGTTGTGTGAGGCAGCATGCTGTCAGTCTGTCAACCAAGAAACCTCAACGATTGAATATGAAGTGGTGCAATAAGCAATAACGCAAAAAACACATTTTGAATGAAACTGCATTGAATTTCCAACTGTTCTCGTCCAACGTAGTTTCATTCAGATCATTGGATTGTTGCTTTTGGTATGGCTCGACAAGAAACACAAGTTCTGCCCATTTGGCCTTAAATGTTTCGCAAAACCCCAAAGGAAAAGGTTGTTCAATGCGCCAATCCACAACTACACAAGGCCACAAAACAGAAAGGTTTTTATCAATAATTGTCTTACTTAAATTATAATAGTCAATGACAGCTCTTACAGTCAACACCACATCGGCTGTAGTAAGGTCATCGTGCCACACATGCACCTCGTAAAACCAAGTGGCCGGCACCGCAGTGGGAAGACCCTTGTCGGTTGGTTTGCGCAGTCTTTTCTGACTGTATTGGAGAAGAATATCGTCTCCAACTGTCTATGTGAGCATAACACCAACAGTATACAGCCTTTACGTACTACTCTTGTTCCAAAGATGTCCTTTTGCATGCAACTTTGGAAATGTTTTACCATGGCTTGAAGATACAAAGAAGTGAAAAGCACGTTTCAGAACTTCACTGGTAGGTATTGTGAGAAACTGAGTTCACTCAGGCAGGAAAGTCGTTTGCGATAAACGCACGTACACAGGGCTGGTATGAGTAAACAAGGAAGTGTTCCAGTGCAGTCGGAGATTGGTTTTCATTTTTTGTCCGGAAAACCATGTCTGCAACGGTTGCATTAGTTCGTTAGACAATGTAGTGACTATAGTGTTATGCCACTGTGCAGTGACGTATATCGATGTTATACAGATGGTAAAAGCAATCGCAGCTTCATCTAAAGCAAGCATGGGGAACCTGCGGCCCGCGTGAACATTTGATATAGTCCGCAACAGAATTTTCGTTACCCAAGTTAGAGCACAATGTCGTGTCAAAACGAAGATCCAATGATAAGCAGGTACAGTCGAACTTATCTAATTCGTCATCGTTTAATTCACCAATTCGCTATTCGTTACTTATTCGTCGGTCCAGGCAGAATCCCTATCTTTTGTGTACATTTCTGTTCGTCTAATTCACCATCGTCTAATTCGTCAATTTGCTCCTCTTTCTATCCCTCAGAAGCGTTTTGTTCGTCTAATTCGTCATTTGCAGTGTCGCTTTTGATGTCTAAGCAGCTAGTACATATGGGAATTCAAACAAACTAAGCATCTTTATCTCAGAATTGTTGCACCTCGCAATTTATTTATACACGAGGTGCGAAGCACGACCCGACTGTTCATTGAGAGAACGCGGGAAATCTTTGCAGTTTGTTAATGTTTTAAAAGGTGCTAGATTTAAAAATATACGAGCTTCTATGATAGAGTTTTCACCTGTTTGCATAATTCGTCACTTCACCTAAATCGTCACTTTTTTCTAATCCCTTTGAGGTGACGAATTAGGCAAATTCTACTATACTTAGATAGTAAGTCAAGAGAAGTCACTCTTCCCCATAGCTGGATAAAGGTAGAATTTTACCAAAAATCAATTGATTTTGCGTCCCACCAGCGATAATGCACAATTCATGCGGCCCGTGGTAATAAATGGGTTCCCCACCCTGCTCTAAATGTTCCAGGTACAATATCTCGTACGTCGGCTTGGACTTTACAAGACTTCGCTGTCCTATTTTTACTGGAAGCTTAATCCACGTAAAATCATATACAATAGTGTTAACTGCTTTTCTTTATAGTCGCCAAACGCACCCTTTCGGGTCCAAACCCCTTTTTCACAACGAAGGAAACGAGAGTTCAAAACAACAAGAACGTAAAAAGTTTAAACACGGCTGGTTTTATAACGCGAAACTTGTTCGCATACGTGAAAAGCAGTGTGGTCAACTAATGCTGCAAGTGCGCTTTTCGAGACTTGCAACAGTTCTTTTTAAGTTGTTGAAAATCAATATGTGATAGGTTCTTGAGCGGATTAAAGCCACTTACAAAAATTTGCTAGATTTCCGAAATTTCGTACAAGCTTTTTCCTCAGTGGCTGAGCGGTCAATTTTTCGCCAGTTTATCGAAGATGATATCACTGATCTCAGGACATGGCGCGTTGTGTTTCCTCTATGTTGATTTTTGGTTGCAACCATCGCGTGCAGAGCACACTGCAAGCGATTTCGGTCTCGTTTTTTACAACAACAATGTTCTTGAAAAAAGGGTTGTGCGACGCAACGTCCAGTACACCTTTCTGATTGCTATCTCTAGTCGTGCATCTCGTTTGAAGTTTCTTATCGTAAAAACCTTAGCTAATTTGAAGTTTCGTATTGCGAAAACCTCAAACAGGCTTTCATGAAACTGGTTTGAAGTTTCTTTAACGCAAAAATCTACTTCGGGAAAATGAAGGCGTCAACAAAGTTTAGACTAAAGCTCGCAATTAATGTTTGCAATTTACTTCTAACTTTCAAAATGCTTGGGCACTCCATAGCCATTAACCCTATTTTGCCCAAAACAGCAAGATTTCAGGACAGCGCACAGTATTTTTGGACCTAACATCACGTTTCGTTCTTTCCTTTGATAGGTATGCATGCGTCATAACTTGCTCCAGAGCGTCTTCTAGTGTTTGTTGGCGAGCTTTCGTCGCACTTAAAAATTCAACCCAGGAAACAGTTTTCATTTTCAAATGCAGTTCGTGCTCGTTGCTTGAAATTGTGAACGCAACAACAAATCCTTGGCGTTTTAGTCAAATATTTGCTTTCTAAATCCTCTACACTTTGTTTTCTTGCAGAACTCAACCAACCACGAACCGACAAAGAGCATTTGGAGAATTTGAAGCCAAACGTCATGCAACACTTTAGTTAAGATGACGTAGCAAAGAAAAACATTTCTAGCAATCAACATTTTCGAAAATAATGACCTAATACATTTTTTGTCTTTATCTTTTTAGTTTACTTTATTATCCCAAAAATAATTCCCTAGTTTTCTTATAAACAGACTTGCATGGATTGTAAACTTTGAACAATTTTCTCGTCAAATATCTGCGTCTGACAAAAATAAATCAAAAAGTTTACTGGAATGAAAGCAACGTCTGCTGCATAGTTCTTATTTTATGAAATATGTCCGCCAGGACTTGTAATTAGTAATCGATGTGTGCTTTCCGAAAACATGTTGAAATTCAACCTTCTTACGATCACGTCCACCACATTTGCCAGACTAAATATAGCAGAGATGACTTACATCCTGCGTTCATTTCAGCACTGGCTCGTACGGAGAACTTCAACCGTCAGCCCAATTTTTTTAAAGGAAATAATGCATGCAGAGTTTATTTATTCAAATCAACGTGTGGAAGCGCCACGTGCAAGCACACGTCGACTCGGCGACACCCGCGACCGGCTGGTGAAAAGTGCAGGAGGTCAGAGTTCGGATAATTCCAACTCCTAATCATGTAAACCGATGAGGCAGAAAGATCAGGGCGATGAATCAGCGGGCAACTTTACAACGCTTTGCATTGCAGACAAGCGCGCATTAAATATACATGCGTTGGTCCGATGTTTAAATCGAACCAAACTTTTTTGATCGCAACATTCTTTCCAACCGCACTCGCCCAAGTTTAGCGCATGTGGAGATAGTGAGATAAAATATTTTCTAACCATGTTAAAGTGCAGTTCTGTGCGGTGGTGACAACTGAACTTTACAGCAGCATTCGCTGCTTCCCGTTTCCTGGAAAACTAGCTTTTGAATCATTAATGAATGTTTCGTACCGTGTGAAGCTTCCATACATAGTTTGAGGGCCTACGTCAGTGATTCAAAGAGGAAAAGCATTGAGCAAAACCAGTCATTTTAAAAGGCAGTCAGTGTTCCGTCTAGGAACATTTTACACTGAGCAAATTTTTGTTTTAGTGCGCAACTGCGCGATGCAATTTCGCAACCATGTATACACACAAATAGTAAAGCATTTCAAGCGTTACAAGGTCTATGCAACATATATACACGATATTAAATTTGGGCTGTTGCTAGTGCACGAGAATGAAATTTCACTGCGCAAATATTCCTTTGTCACCGCGACTGACGGCAGTCGCTTAAGGATACAAGGTTGCGTGAGACATAGTCCCGTCAGTAGCGCGTGAAAATTTATCTGGATTCAGTTATACGTAGTTATCAACAACTTGCACTTGACTATAGAACATTTGTTGCAACGACTCTTTCGGACCTGACAAAAGAAGCTCGAAACAGCAAATACATTGGCCATGCAGGCGATGAAACAAACCACGTCATCCTCATCGGTGTCAATGTAACATTCACATAACAAATTATTAACAGTAATGGCCTATTGTTCTTATAAACCGAGAGTCTCACCATTGCATAAAATTTTAAGCCTTCTTAAAATTATTGTTATATACATTGTTGAAATAGGCAAGTTTATGTTTAGACAGGGTTTTTTAAGGCGTTTTAGGGACCCGATTCGGGTCCCTAGAATTTCAAATCGGGTCCCTAAAATCAGAGAAAATCGTGTCCCTAGAATCAGAGAAACCGGGTCCCTACAGATCCATACCGGGTTCCTAACATTTTCCTTAAAAAAAAACCTGGTATAGTTTATACTTAGGCTGAATACCTATCAATTTTGATCAATTGTTTACTTCGGTAAGTCAGGCTCACTCTAATGCAATCCGTGCTGCAACACGAAGTGGATGCGTTTGGCAACTGGTTTCAACAGTCAATCAGAGGTAAAAGATCTCTAAAACATCTTGACCCAAAAATCTGGGACTCCATTAATCCTTACTTACATGATATTTCACCACCTTCCTTCAAAAGGCAGTTAAAAGACAGACTAGTGAATGCATACAGTGATTGATTAGCCTATAGGATGCTCTGTAACGACCCTGGGGTTAAGGCTGTACAACGTGGCTTTACTGACCCCGCTGATGTGCGATGTACCATTGATTTTGCTTTGACATATATATACTGTAAGTGCAACCTCAGTTTTAGATGCTAGTGTGTTTTGTGTCTATGAATTGACTGTTTATTGCTGTTTCATGTTTTGTTTGCTGTTGTTGTTTCCTTATTATGCTGCCGCGTTTTTTCCGGGAAAATGCGCCAAAAATATTCTTCTCCATCCTATGCAGCAGGCCAGTGCCTTTGGAGGATTTCTGCACCATAATGCTTCTGTACAACTGGTGAAGCTTTGTGCACCACAGTGCGTATGACTCATCAAGAAACTGGCCTTTGCGGAAGTTGGAGAACTGACTTCTTCTTGGCACCCAAATACGAAGTGCTGCAGAGCAACAGTTGTCTGCTTGGATGCGATACGGTTATGGAAACCCGGGCAGATTTCATTTTAGCTGGGTTTACACTTTCTCTGTCATGCTCAGCTCCATGCGGAACTGCAAGCCACGACAGATACCGCGATTGCGAACCAGCACTCCTGCGCAACTATGCTGATCATCCAGCAGACTGCAACGTCTTCAAAAAATATAACCCTATTAAATTCCCACAGATTCGGCCATTAATTTTCAACCATAATAAAAATTTATGAAACTGTCAACGGGTGCCAAACAGGAAACCTGTTTAACAGTTTTTTTCGGTGTCCCACCCCCTTAACTGTAACTTGCGAGACATTGTTTGATATTTGCGCCAATAAACTGAACTCAAACTCACGCGAGACTTCAACTTACATGATCGTAGGCGGAAACAATTCTAATCACAAACGGTTTGATATGCAATGAAAAGTATTTGAGAAGATCTTTTGCAACTTGAACAATTAAGTCTGTTAGTTTTTGTACCAGGATGTGTCATGTTGCGTGATGCTTTTCGTTCAAAATGTGTAGTATCAGACTTACATTGCGTATGACAGACAGCGTGGATCAGGTGTTTTGCTTAAAACGGCAAAAACGTTTTTGTCTGAAACGACTGTTGGCAAAAACGCGGGTCTGAAAAAATTACCAAGTTTTATCACACCTTTGTGAGGTTCGCAGATGGCAAAATGGTATCATTAACTCGAGCAAAGCAAAATAGTAAACTCAAGTGAATGTACATGGGCGCAATGAAGTAAGCGTAATTTTCAACACACCACGTGGCAATTGCCTTCCAGCTCCACGTATATTCCACACCAGCCATAACAAAGATCTGGACCAGTTTTCCGATGCAACTACCAACACGCGGCCAAGTTTAGAGTTTTCTTTGATGGGGCAATGTGAAAACCAGAAGGCACTATCAAAGACTGTCGTCCAGTGTTTCGTCTGCTATTTCATTTTTTTAGATTTGTCTTGCTCCATATTAGAAAATGTACTCTCATACACATACAGTATGTGTTTCCAAACATCGAGTGCAAATTCAACGCAAAATCGTTCAATTTGGGAAATATATCTTTGCTGACTAACTTCCAGAAACTCTCGACAGTCTAGTCTAGCGCCGTCAATATTGTGCATTTCACTGAAAAGATATCATGCTCATTCTAATCAAAATTACCTACTGAAACATTCGTACAACATTACATCAACACGAGAAACCTGCGAGCCTTGAAAATTTCTTCCGCGGGCCACATGCGGCTCGCGGGCCGGAAGTTAGGCCACACTGCCTTGAAAAGACCGTCGTTTTGTTCGGGAGTAGTTATAGTTTTCATAGTTGGTTAAACATTTATAACTTTTTGCTGATATCTCTGGCAAATTTTCGATTCTCAATACATCTCAAAATAAAATAAAATATCTTCAGATGAAACCCCAGCAAGCGTGACAAGCACGGTTTAAATGACAACTACTGATGAGGCCAATCTACATCCACACCGATCTGAACTTTCAGCTTAAATTTTTTCCGATAATTTGAAAAGAAACATAATCAGCATGAACTATGGGAAGGATGATAAGCACTCTTGGGATAATTGCTTGTTTTTGGCATTGAGTTTTGCTCCAAAATGTATAACAATGCCTTTGATTTCAAATTACGCCCCAAAACAATACATATTGCAGTTTAAAAACTTCGCATAATCTTGAAATTTTTCTCTGAATTGTATAAAATTCGTGGCGAATCATAAATTTGCCGAAGTTCGTTTGCGCAAACAAATCTATCCACATCTACATTTCATGTAGACAAGAAAACTAGCTTCAATGCTTCAGTTCGACAATTGAAACTTATTCTTGCTTGTTTAGCCTTTCGATTATCCTGGGAGAAAGCGCGATATGGAGATGACATACTTGAACGATTGCAACAGGTACAACAAACCGGTTGTTCTATCGTGTTCGGGATTTTCCAACGTTTCTCATGTTTCTTGTCTGAGAGGGTGTGAATTCAAAAAATTAATGTGATTTTCAAAGTTTTTGCTAAAAGTCGTAACAAACTGTCAAAAAACAAACTTTATAGGTGTACAAATTGGATCAGGAAAAGTTTCTTAAAGCTTATAAAGACATTTATCGTAACAACTCGCATGACAAAATATTTAACAGGCCCACCTTGATGATGTTTCATGAAAAACATAGCAACTATGACAAACAAATGTGTTTTACAATATTGAAAGCGGAACCCCGACAACTTATTTCCCATTTCCGGAAGAGGTAAGTGACCACTTAGGGGAGGATACCAGAAATCGTAAGCATCATCTATTAAATTGTGGTAAAATACGGGCCAGAAACAAACGCTAGCATAGGCTTACCGATCGAGTTTCAAAGACATGCACAGTGTGCACACTTGCAGCACTTGAAAGGAAGAGGTATCGAGACAAGATTTTGGAATTTGAAAAAAAGCATTTTGGAACTGATTTGGAACTACAGCTTTAAATGGACAATTCGTTGAATGAAGCAAGCTTACGGATACAGTTCACAAAGGTTCGGCCTGTGTTTATCCGAACAAATAAACATGACTGCCAAGCAAACCTTACCAGATGTGATAATAAAAGATATAAAGTTACCTCAACTTGTCAGCACAAAGCTAAACTTAAAGTAGCAATATTCAGCAGTTTGAGATAAGACTTTGAAACTGACAAAGCGGTGGACCCAATTTGAACCAGTACACCTACGTGCATCCCTCAAACATGCACCTCCGGATGAAACACACCGAAACGATAGAGTATGATTTGTGCGACAGTGAAGTGATCAACATAGTGTCGGGGTAATTTCTTTCCGTGCGCTGACGCAGTTAAATTTATTCTATATTGACGTTTAAGTTTTTGTATGTAGGATATGACAGATGCCTGGTGAGCGAATTACTGCCCGAAACCATGTTTGAACATTAGAGGTAACAGCCCAGTTCCAACAAAACTCCGACAGAAGTTCAACAAATAAACGTCGAGCACTCCAGCGCAACAGCTTTCTGCGGAGCAGCCTGTATAAAGTAACCGGACCGCACAAAATCGTGTTAATTAAGTTTCAAGCAAAGCTCAAGAAACAGCCTTTCTACTGTATCTGGCAGGTGGCGAGTGTGAGAGGAAAGGCACAATCATTCATCGCTTCAGTTATTTGTGAACGATCGCTAGCTCTGGCAATGGCTTTATTTCAGATTTGAAATGCATTTGCCACGTCTGCTAAATATCAGGTCGTTACACAAAAACCTCCACGTTGTCTCATCGCGACGCGTTCGACCGAACATGCGTTTGTGCTTTGTTGGATTACACCCGAAGCATATTGAGCAAATGTAACAAAAACAGTTTCGTTTTTTCTCGGTTGATGAGGTCCCATGAGCAAGCACTTTCCAACGGGTAGATTGGCAAAAATCATGTTTTAGGGCGACAGGGTTTCAACAACAATTTTTCAGCAAGCATAGTGATGCGCTACATCAGCCAGATTAGGTTCTTGCGATAGTCTATTCGCACGCATTTCTATTCTCTCGTCAATGGCGAATCTTACCTTAGCGCTGATCTTTAGGTCGGCGTCGCAATACGTCTTGTACAGTCGCTCTATTTCTGGCCGATGTGATATTTTTTGAAAGAAGTCGACGAACTCTTGAAAGTTTAAGTGTCCATCGTTCGACACATCACACTCCTAGAAAAATGAAAACGATGAACAGCGTTCTTCAGACACGGACATTTCAGATGGTGTTTGTGAGTGTTTTTTACTCGTTTCGCCGTTTTGGCAAAAGATAGTAAAACGTCGATGTGACCATTCTTTTTTTTAATCTTAATTGTGCTGTTTTCCAGTTGTGTGCTCGCAAAAGTTTATACTACGAGACTGGAGATTGTTGAAAATTTGAAAAAGATCAGGAGCTACGGTTGGATGAAAAACGAAAACTGTCACCAGCCTGCCAAAAGTTTTGACAAAAAACGACAATAAAAGCCGCTTGTCTGCTTTCCCAAAAACTTCTTCCCACAGCGACGGAGGCGAAGGACGTACGTGCGCTTCCTGAAGCACGCTTTCGGCGCATGTCGACATGCGGTCATGCGCTAATTGAGAAACTAAGCAGCTGCAAGACAGAGCAGTTCCTCGCACCTGCGTCGATGGTGATGACATGGTCACACTTCATAATTGGACGTGTACGACTGTTCGATTTCCTGACGTTCGCAACCAAACAAAACTACCACTTACACGCATGCAATGATGACAGGGAGGGTAACGGGTTGCCAAAACGATGTAATATTTCGCTGGCGTAAAATTGATTCCGCTTTGAGCCTTCCGTCGGCTTGTAGCGAGAATTTGTATTCGACCGGTAATCTCGCTGACCTTTTCGTGAGCCACAAGGAACATTACAAGAGCCATTAGTCGCAAAACTGTCAGCGGTAACCAAAGCTTTTTTTGCGACGCAATGAAGCAACTTAGCTTAGACATGAAATGCGGCAGAAACGTTTTCACGAAAATTTTTGGTATGAGCCAACGGTTTTGCAGGCACATCAAGAAGATATCAGGAGATTCAAAAGAAGTGCACATAGTTTCGGTAAAAGGGCATTGTACATTCTTACATTTGCGGCTGTCATTATGGAAAGACGTACTTGGCATTTTGAGCGCTATGAACATCAATTGCAACTGGTTTAATGTGTTAAAAATTACAGTAAAATAAAAAATGAACTGGCCTTTCGCGCTTAACTTCATAGCTATTTTTTGAAAGACAAATCTTTTATTGTCAACTTAATTCGAAAGAAATAGACAAAACATTTTGGCAAAAACAGTAGAAAAAATTTGCTTGCATCAGAAGCATGCACGTGTGCCGTGCAATCCTCAAAGCAGCACAGCCGGTTAAAAAAGGTGACTGATAAGCCGAATCACTGTAAGGCAATTTCGGAGTCAGATTTTCGCTTCGCTACACGTAATCACATCAAATAAAATTTTGCATTTATACAAGCCATTCCCTCCCGAGCATTAAATATCTTAAGTCTACCCCTACTTATTATCGTACACAAAAAGAACACAGAATATTTAAATAAGTCTCCACTTGTGACACATCGAAAGCCGTTTGGCGTCACGTGCAATAATCTATCTCCTAGAGGTTTTTGTTCTCCCTTTGTCTTAACAATTCGAGAAAGTTCACGCATTGGCTCCAGCTTCAGCAACAAAACTAGTGAAAACATTGAATGGGAATTTTCTGGCGCGGCCAATTCTAGGAACATTGAAAAGTTCCTTTTTCTGACAGTTCTAGGAACTTCTTGGAGAACACATGGCCATATAGCACAGTACACGCGGAATGAGATTCTCGCAGAGATTTCTGGGCGCATTTTTTGTTTATCGTGGGAGAAAACCTCTTCGCAAAATTGGTTTAGCAAGCGTTCATAAACTTCGTAAAAGCGCAAAAACCATCAAAAAACGATTTTATCGCAACGAGAAACCATATGGTGTTTGTTGAAAATCTGGCCATGAGCGAAACGTTTGTTTGAGTTTCTTCGACCTCGGAAACCCACATCCTGTGCGTAAAACTATACTGACAAACCGCGTTTGCAAGTTAATTCACATGAAACGAGGCTTTGAGCCAGTAATTCCGATACTCTCTGATACTCTCTTCAAACTGATTGCAGTAAAAAACACTAAAATTGTACCACGTGAATGTCAACGAAGTGCGGTTTGCAGCATTTCAGGAGAAAAAATAGTTTTAAGACCGAAGGTGTGCTTTTTGGCTAGATAGATCTTGCGTTATGTTCATATTGCGGAGGTTTCAAGCAACAGAATTCCTACCGAAAAATTGGTAAAGCAAAACACAATGCAAACTTTCTTTCTAAAAGACATTCTGGTGTGGTTTAGGATTTCGTTTGAAGGGTCTCTGGTGCCGTCTAGCGACTTTAAATCTACACCAAAAACGGGAACAGCGAAACAAATTGATTGCATCTCCTTCATGCACTTTTAAACGACATGAAGAAACGTTGAGGTAAGATTTAACTAGCCTAGATTTGCCAACATGGGTTCATTGCAATAGTTTTCCAAAAGAAGCCCATTAATTCAGCTGTGAGCCATCAAACATTTCGCTGTCAGCCAACACCCGTAAATGCATGAAAACTGCAAGGATTAAAACATTGATGAGGTAAAGATGATTACTCGGCATGAAAGCTTAATATGCGACTGGTTAAACGTATTTTCATATGGGAAAAAGAAAAACTTGGGAGTCACATGTTGGACAAAAAAAAGAAACACACACTAGCGTGATCGGGAGCAGATTTAAGATATGCAAAAGCTGCACGGAAAGACACCGGAAATTTATGAGGCGGTTCTCCGGTTCCACCTGGTTCCGCAAAACATGGTGTGTTTGCTTGCACCAGGAACGCAGGTAGACGCATGCAACCGTTGCAAACATTTCGTGCCATCTCCAGTCCTGCCGCCAAGGATGGGGGGGGCTCGGTGGGCTTAGCATCCCCAAACAAAGCTCCAAGCCCCCCAAAATTAAAAAGTGAAACACTATAAATAAGTGGAATTTTGGTTAATTTTATAATGTCAACCCCTCGCACAAACGAAAAGTCCCCCCGCAGAACTGCAAAGACCCCATATTGAAAACTTTCTGGCGACTGTTCTGGCCATCTCGCACATCTTCCGTGTCGTGGAGGCAACTGCGCCATAACAGGTAGGTTTTAATCGCTTACCTGCAAAAGGTTTTTGATGTACAGCGGCGAGGCCTCAAAGTTCAGTTTGGACAGAAGTTTCTTCACTTCCTGCGGCAAAATCTGCTATTTCATGCGAGTTGTTTTATTTGGAAAATTTCTAAAAGTATGCATGGGAGAAAAACAACTTGTGCAAACACACTACACAAATTCTCTTGATCCACAGTACTTCATAATTTATAATTTACGCAAGTTTTTCAAGAACAACAGGTAAACAGGATCAAATTCATGCAACCGACAATGCTAGTAAAGCGCTAGATCAAGGAGGGTAGTATATTCAATTATTATTAGCTAAAAAGCAGGCTTTTGCAAAAGTAGAAGCACTTTGAAAAGTATGCGCAACACCTCACAATGATGTCATTCGCTAATCCTTTCTGACAAAACATGTCAATTAAATGAAATTCAGCAAGCGTTAAGCTGCTTAGCCTCTAGCCTCAACATCAAGCCAATCGCTTCTGTTGCTATAAACTGGTGGGCTGCAACGAAAACATGCTCACTGCCAAACGTGTGAGCTGGTTTGTTGGTACAAATAGGTATAAATCTTCTTGTCTTTAATCGAGTGTTATTGTTGGAAACAGCGCAGGTTAGTTTTGCAGCCAGAACTCAGAGTTTCTCATTGATCAACATTCCATCGCACTAAGCAGCTTTCAGGAGTGAGGGCACGAAACGCCAAACAAATTGTGATAAATCAACTGGACAATGCTGACTTCGTGCAGGCATGAGGTCCCAGTATCTTGGGCAGTGGCCAGAAAAGTGCAGACTTGACCGCAGTTGTGGGTTTAGAGATTTTACAGCATTAGCAAGAAGCGTTTATGAATAATCATAATTTCACGGGGGATAATTTGACTAGCACTGACACGGAACAATACTTATCCAGCTGCAGCGGCTAACACCTGACGCGGAAACTGACTCACCTTAAATGACAAATTACCACTGGAATCTTTATCTGCTCGCTTGAAGTGTTCCCATATCCAGCTGCAAAATACGCAAGGCTGAGAGCAACGTAAGAGATCGTGACTACCGTCAAGCATGAGCCATGAATTAATACGCCACAGGTTATTTGTTAGCAGTTTAGGATCAAGTGGGATTTGATTGCGCTTCCGCATTCCTGCAACCTACTGCCATGGTATCGGGCAATAAGGCAGGCTATTGCAGTTTATTGCAGTTGCAGCAGAGAAATTAATCCAAAGACTGCAAAGTGACCCTAAAATCATGCAACAAACTTTTTTTGCAAGTTATTTGAACGATTTAGTCTTTCTGATGAGAGGAATGACAGATTTTTGAAAAACAAGCAGTAATTGAACTTAATAGTTTTTGTCCTGTAATACGCTACGCTTCCAGGTCTAACACTTGTATGCAGTACCTGGCTGCAAACCGCATGCGGTATATAGTGTCTTGTTTTTCTAAGAATCTATCTTCCAGTCAGAGGAGTTCATTTTTGTAAACATTTTTGCATGAAAACTGAAATTATGAAGATATTGGAATTAACAAAAAGCAATCAGACTAATGCCGAACCTATAAAACTGGTTACTTTATTTACACATACAAATCTAGAGTAGTTGAAAACCAAGCAAAGTGATTTTTGTATACATGGAAGAACAATTATAAGCACGCAGCATGTCCCCCTGTTACGACAATTTTTATCAATAGTGCGAAAGGTACTGGATTCCAGGTCGATTAGGCATTTCTATACTTAAATTTTGCTTCATTCAAATTTTGACAGCGTTAAATATACAACTTGCCACAAGCTTAGCCAATAAAACTGAAGTACATATAACCATGATTCTGATTAACTCTAGATTTTAATATTGAGCTTGAGGCATACAATGGTCTTACATTATCTAAGGCATACAAACGGTCGGAATTTGTCACTACTCTGAGAACTGCATTCCACATCAAAATGGCAATGTTACTAACTTAAAATAACACGCAGTTGAAGAGAAACTGTAACTTTAGAAGTGGTAAAATGCAAAAACGATTAAACAAAGATATAGCGTACAAGTCTGGACCGGCAGGTATTAATTTAAACGCAAGTTCTAGATGCAACATTAAATTAAAACATCTTGAAAGTAAAGTATTTTGGTAAGAGTGACATTTCAAAAATGTAAGTAAATATAATGACGATGGGAATAGTTTGATTCCAGACAACGCCTCCCAAATATTTTGCTTTTGTTTCGTTACATTTGATGAGTGTTTACAAACCTGAGTGACTGCTTGATCATGCTAGTGAATCCCTGCTTGAAAACCATGGTATATAACATACGCTTTGTTCTAACCAAGGGTTCATAACATGTCTCTGACCATGTACTTCTTCAGCATTTCGAAAAGTGAGCATGTACCCCTAAGATTTCTTATGACAAAAAGGCTTAGCAAAATAACAAAATTCCACTGAATTTTTAATAACACTTTCATAAAACTTTGGAGCATAAAATTGGGATAGACTTAACAGTTTCATCAACACTAAAAAAGCCTTCAAAAAACTATACATTTTTATTTTGAGACGTTTCGGATTATTCTTAATCCATCTTCAGTCAAAAAATAAAGCAACACTTAGCAATGCTAGCAATTCAAAACCAAAAGACTCTGTGACGCAAAAAATAACAGTGTGACGCAAAGGACTTGGTTTTGCTTTTGACGTCTTTTGCGTCACACTGTTATTTCTTGCGTCACAGAGTCTTTTGGTTTTGAATTGCTAGCATTGCCAAGTGTTGCTTTATTTTTTGACTGAAGATGGATTAAGAATAATCCGAAACGTCTCAAAATAAAAATGTATAGTTTTTTGAAGGCTTTTTTAGTGTTGATGAAACTTTTACAAAATTTTTTAATTAAACCTAGATTTTTAGAATAAAAAGCTAATGCTTTTTGACAATATTATCAATTGATACATGCATGATTATTTGAAAATAAATAATATATAAATGTATTTTCCCTTCTATGGCTAACCTTAAATGTACCGTTTCAGATAGGCAAACATATCTTTAGGGATATGTGCACCCCTTCAGATAGGCAAGCGTACCTCTAGGATGTATGTAGCCCAAGTCTGAACCTCTCTTCTAAACTAACATAAGCCGCATCAATGTTCTGAAACTCCTGACATAAGCCACAACAATGTTTTACAGCTCTTGCACTATAAATTGGTGCATTTGGAAAGCTATCACAGCACTACTTTATAATAATCGTGATGGCGCCATTCATGCGTATGCCCTTTATGCTTGTGTTTAACCAAAGTAAATGTATTAGCGCCATCAAGCGTATACTTTTCTACTACTTCCGCGTATACATCTTCGGGTTCATACATGTTTTTGCGTGTTCCTTACCATTGCGAGGTATGCTTAAACCTCGCGCGTTGCGTGTGGGAGTGAAGAAGTTACACACATTAAACCTGATCTCTTCGACAAAAACATACCTAACGCAATGATGGGAAAGAAAAACGAGAACTACAAAGATATTTAGTTTTGGAAACGAATAGCGCTGTCTTTGCGCCGAAGATTGAACCGCCCACTTCACCTGGACAAAGTTTTTCTCAGAAACAACACAATGAAAACCCTTTCAGCGGCATTCAAAGGGAAGTCGAGATACTGTCGGAGCGCTTCAAACAGAGATTAGGACAATAGGTGTCATTTTATTTTTGACTGATTTGGAGAGCTTCTCCGGAAGAGGGGTGCTAGATTGTTTCGCATAAAGCTGAGCACGTGAGGACTGACCAAAGTGATGCACATCAAGAGGTCCGATAACGGCAAATCGCTTTGTTTTAGCTATCTTGTCAGATCTTGGCGTAGCCGTGAAATACAGGCACTTATCATTGGACAATTGCTTACGCTAAAATGTTGATGGTTAAAGTGATAGTTTCCACTTTAATTCACCAGTTACAGACACAAAATACCACCATGGGGCTGATGTTTCCACGAAACTACCTTTGTTAGTATTTTGTGGCAAGCACCGAGCTTCAAAGGCATAATTGAACTTGTGCAAACACGCAAGTGCCAGGTAATGTTGAATTCCTGCCGTGTCATACTCGTCCAAGAGATCGGACAAACGCAAGACCTACGCCAGTGCTTACGACCATAAACTCTTTTCGTCGACTTACGTGAGCACAGAACGAACAGCACATTTGCATAGAAACAGAGGTGCCGTGACGTTTTGCTGCAGTGAAAAACAACTGACAAGATAAACGCAAGACTGCTGAAATATAGGAGAAAAACCTAAAATTAGTAACGCTTTTGCGAACGATTTAATTCGGCAACAAGTTGTAAAGTATGCGGCTGTGTTTGTAAACTGAAACGTTACAAATTTTACGAGACGACCACCCACAGCATGGTTGTCTGTATGTCGGAGATAAAGTAATCTAAGCTAGTTGAGCTGCAGTGTATCGTGACAAACAAGCCAATACTCCTTGTGAAAATAGTAGCGTTTTGCAACTTTATTCACAAAAGGCATCCAGTATTGAAACCGTGCAGTACAAGTGACCAAAGTCAACGTGTTCTGAAAAGTTTTTTTCGAACAATGACAGTGATTTGTTTCGACAAAAGGTGGATTCTCGTTTACAGAAAAGGATCTGCCAGGAATGAATGCAAATAGCATGTTGTTAGGTAATCTACGACGACGTTTCTACGCTGAAGACCGACGATAATGTTTTTAAAAGTTCTTGTCGAATAACGTATGACATTTGCATTGCGAACGACAAAGATTACCGCTTTTTCCAAGATTTGACCACATTGATGGGTTTTGAATTAAAATGCTCATTTGTGTCTGCTAAATAGTACTTTGGCCGTTATACGGAGTAAAGGTAGTGAAGAATGCAAGCAAACAAGTGAAATGGAGCTGTGTGAAAAGTTACATGGAGCTTTCGACGTTTCATACACAAACCAATCGGTAGTTTGATCTCCAAAGTACGCCAGATGAGTTCTGTATCAAACGACCTAAAACAATTTTCTGCTCTCCGTAGCGTTCATATAATCGACCGCTACGCAGTTACATCAATCAGACAGAGCGTTGTTCGAGTGCTTGATGACAAAGCCGCAGCAGTTTACGTGCGAAATGTAAACTCGTGAAAATCAAGCTCTTCTCTGCGCTTTATATGAAAGCAATTGTCTGGTTTGCTTCAAAGCCTCAGGATGTTGTCAACAGGGCAATTGGTGGAGCTCAAGCGTTATTTACTACTCTATCTCATATTTTCATCGACGAACTCACACCGCTTTTTTGTCATTCTAATGACTTGTTAGTGCTTTTGGCAGGTGAATCCATCGACACATACGGGGATAGAGCCAGGGTGCATGTTTGCAAAGATCATAACAAGGCATCTTAATGAACTTGTTTGCTTTTTTGTGATCGTTGGTAATGTTAATATTACTACAAAATTTCTAACTTCGATTTACAACACTAAAATCGCCGCTTTCAATCGAAATTTATTGAACAGGCTCACATTGTTTCTTTCGTTTCTAAGTTCATGTCTTCCAGATTCGAATCCAAGTGCTGCAACCCGGTTATCCACAACTTGGCCGAATTCGGATTCATTGCCACGAGGTTGAGGGGGTAAGCGCGATCGTCAAATACCTGAAAACGCACAAACAACTCGCGTCTCCTGTTAAGCTGCATGCAGACCTTGGAAAGCGACGGCCAGACACAAACACTTCCAAGAACTGGCGGAGATAAGAATCTTTACTGCTAAAGTAAAAGAAAACGGAAAATATTTTCACAAAGACAAAACGCAAATTTTGGACGGGACAATTTCCTTACCGTCTTAAACGGCGATAACTGATAAACATCGACTTTCAAGTTTGAAATCTGACAAACTCGTTTTCCTGGTAAGCGCGTTTGTTAGTACATGCTCCCGTACTTATCGGGAAGTTTATTTATTTACATACATATAATACGATCGCGCAGTCTTTATTCCGCCATTCCAATCAAGGTAAAAATTTTGTGAGCGACGAAGCTCTGCTTGAAAATAATACTATGTACAGACACCTGTTTTTTATGATACCAAGATTCTCATCAACTGAATTTGGCGTACATGTCATGGCGAAAACAGATGAAGATCTTAATAGGATATAAATGAAAGGGAAGTTGTCATCTTTTCTAGTGACTTTTGCGAAATTGTTTTCTCAGAAAACTTGTTGAAAAGAACCAATCTGCACATTTCGCAGCATTTCAGGAGTCGCTAAGTGAAAACAAGGCAGAAAGAATGAAGATGTAATTGCTAAATGGAAAAAGGGGCATTTTTCACAAATTCATACATCATTTTCACAACGTCATATAGTGGCGTTTCTGATCTCAGCGAAGTCCATTTCGTAATGGCTGAAAAAAAAACAGTTGAAACGTTATCAGCAAGAATAGGTCCCGAGTCTCTATTCCAGGTACCCTAAATATTCGTCAAGAAGCAATTAACAATATGAATCTCCTTTCGGATTCTCCTAAATTTCCTTGACCCAAAACTCGTATGTTCGATATCAAAATCCTCAAACGTAGTTTCGAAACAACTTTATTTGACGCTAATCGCTGATTTCTCATCTATAAAATGCAAACAACCTATCAATGGAGCCCAAGCCAACCTTTTTGAATAAATGGTGCCAACCAAGTTTGCTGAAAACGACTTTGGATACTTTTCAACTATAACCTAAAACTTTTATTAAAATCCGTGTAAATAATAAGCATATGCTTCGGAAACACAGTACCGTACTTGTTTTTGACGTGAAAACCACTGGCGCCACCACGGGGACGGGAGCTCATTGCGTACAACCTTTGATCCCTATCCACTTTTAGCAGAATAAGTAAAAAATGTATGTGCAAATCAACGTTTGTCGAAATGAGTAGCAATAAACTTCATGTGAAGTTAAAATAATTGCTAAATTTGGTTTCACTGTCGAAACCTACAAAAATTATTGCCATAAAACTCAATGTAGTATCTACAGATCAGAAAATATCCAGTCAGTAGTAAAAGGTACTCATTTTCCTGTAGTTTGTCGAATAAGCTTCTTTTCATCGTGTTCTTGCCAATGTAAGGCGTTTGTGATTATTATACCCCGCCAAAATCTTCAATCGAATATTATTATGTGATTCATGCGTGTGCCCTTTATGCTTGTGTTTCATCAAAGTATTTGTATTAGCGCCATCAAGCGTATACTTTTCTACTACCGCCATGTATATGCCCTCCTGTTCTCTTATGTACTTGTGTGTATCTCGTTAATGCGACGCATGCTTAGTTGCGTGTCGGAGTGAAGACGTTATGCAATACATCAAGATACCAGGATAAATACGCAGTAAAATAGTATGTTTTTGAATATGAAAGCTAACTCTAACAGGAGAAAATCTACTTTTAGTCCCACATCAACTTGTCATATGCTTTTTACGAACTTTCATATACAGTAGTGTTGTTTGAATTTCAGCCCATGAATTCGTATTTAATATTGGTAAGCAGTCGGTCAAAATTCGGTAACTAGCACCAGGCCGATCCTGGTGATCAGCAATGTGAAAGAGGTTTCATACAGAGACGAGAAAAAACAACCAAATTTTTAACAAGTAACTAGTCTCCACAAGGCCGGAAGTCTAATCAATCAGCATTTTATAAAATCGGAAATCGATTTCACGTAACACTACGCATCCTTAGTCCTGAAATCTGCAAGCAATGTTTGCGGATGAAAAGTTGAAAGGCTAAAGCAAGACCCGAGAAAAGAAGGAAACTTAAGACTATAATGAACTGTAAGCAACAATCACAGGCTCTAGCTTTACAGCCGGCTGTTTGAGGAATCTCCTGCCTGGTTCTGCTCCCATCTCCTTACAATGATTCAAGCTTGTACTTACCATTCAGCAATTTTTGTAAAGCCACAGCAGTGACCCACACCAAGCGAATCGATCATTCGCTTGGTGTGGGTCACTGTATAATGAACTGTGTATCAGGTTTAAATAAAGCAAGGATGCTCATCGTTGAAAACTAACTTTAATATTTTTCTATCGCGTGTCAGTAGAACAAGTTTCTTTAAGCTCTGCAGTGTCCAATCAGTATTGTGGCAACGGGTTAAGTTGCAAAGAGTAAATCTTGATTTCTTTTCCTTCCACAAGTTTATACGCAGTGGACGTGAAGTTTTTTTGTTCAGAGACAAGCAAGCACCAACGGCGTGCCTTCTACCGAGATAACGCTGCTTGGAGAACGAGCTTTAAACTGCTTTGAAACTCACCAAGCTCAAGCACTGCTCAGGGTCCGGCTGGTGTCGCTCTAGTTTTTCCCAGATCGGACTTTGGTCACTCGGACGAACTTCCGTTATTTTCTTTATGTCCACTGAAAGAAAAACAAGCAAAATCAAAATCATCAAGTGAAATGCAGTATGATAATTGAATCACGTAACTTTTCTGCGTCACCCTGGTTGTACCGCTTTCATGTACTGTATCATCAAATTGCAAGTAAAGTCTTTCACAAACTTGGACAGAAACCTAATATAAGCTTTTCAAGCTGGGAAAAGTATCGGCATCATGTTCTTCCAATTTTTTGTAAACGTTTGTATTCTTTCACAATGTGAAGAGCAAAAATCTCACAATAATTTTCCTGAAAACATTTTGTTCGTGCACCGAAAACGTTGAAACAAAAAGAAACCGTCAAAAACATCACGGTTCTTCAAGGTTCGACGTCGCTTAAAATACACATAAACAAAGAAACATATCTGGTGCAGCGTGATAGTACAAAATGATGAATTAAAGTGGTAATACTAAAAAGCTTACTGCCTGTCCAGAATTATTTAGCCATATTTTAAAGCTTTTTGAATAACCGAAGAATAAAAATATCCAAAAACCAATTCAAACAGACATGTTTCTGCGTTTGTGTATGACTGTAACTAAATCGCTTTCAGTTTTGGTATGCCATTTACAGTAAGTGGAATGGACTTTCACTTCTGTGGCTTCACATTTTCTCAGTTGTCAGCAGGGCGAGAGGAAGTAGCTTTTGATTTTGCCTTGATGAATTACTTCGTATCTCAATGTTTTTTAGAATGGTAACGCAAACGAAACATAAGTGTGAGCGCAGCACACTCTTTTTGCTGAGGATTAAAAGATTCTAGTGGCATGTGTTGGAACCCTTTTTATTGTCCAACATAAAAAATTGGAAGATTTAAGAATACCTCAAATGTTCGACGAAAAGTTAAGACAAAGGCGAAAGCCAAAATGGTCAAAAAGCGTCTCAGAAGTAACACTGAAAGACAATGAAGCATTTAATGTATTGGAGTGGCGGACAAATCAAACGTCATCTAAAAAGACATTACTATCAGACTGGACCTTTGATAAAAAGAAAACAAAATCTCATGTTTAATGACATTGACAATTAACCAAATCATATTTACAAACACTAAGGAGGATGCATCAAAGTTTTAATATTCATCAAAGTCGCTAAACTTGTATGGCAGCAATGTCATGACATTATTACTATTATTACCAAGTGACGCATTGTCTCTAATAAATAATGCAACGCTTGAGTAATCATATGCGACAGTAACCAATCGCATTGCAGCAACGTACTGCGGCGTAATAAAAACGACGCAGAAACAACCTGCAGAGTGAAAATCAGTGATGCAGTACGTTCAGGCCGCACTTGCGAAAATGCTGCTGTACGAACCGCATGCCGCCATCGCGCGACTATGTGAACGAAAAACGTAACGTCACGCGACAGCCGGCAGATGCGCTTTTGACCAAGGCCACCTAAAAGACAAGGCCGTTCAGCGTGCGTCAAAAAAACAGTTTCGTTGACGTCTTCCAGACGTTCAACGGCCTTGTTTATTTAGGAGGCCTTGTTTTGACTCGCGTCTTCTCCCTCACTGAAAGCAAGCCGTCTTAAATAAACAAGGACAAGGCCTTGCTAAATGTGAGGGAGGCCTTGCAAAAAGTGAAGTCACCAACAAATGGACCTGCAGACGTTGACGTATAACCAGGCCTGCCATATACCGTTCCTATTCTCAAGATTTGTCCTTATTTTGAAGGTCTGTGTCTTACAAAAATTTTCTGTCCTTACTTCTAAGAAATA
>Ga0210059_1002914_pt1 | contig 27085 bp, 12 predicted proteins | sample Ectturendosymbi2_FD_188042 | JGI IMG/M metagenome (GOLD analysis project Ga0210059, IMG submission 188042) | Ecteinascidia turbinata endosymbiont from Florida, USA - Sample 2 (SPAdes) (version 2) | ecosystem: Host-associated > Tunicates > Ascidians > Unclassified | place: Key West, Florida... | reverse complement strand
TTTCCCACAGAGAGCAACCACTTATTTCGTCAATGTTAGAATGTGACACGAACAGTACACGAAGGTAACTTAACTGCCATTTAGCCAAACTTTTCATATTAACATAACATCGAAAGCATTATAAGTTCCGCATCTTGTTCACCTCCGACGACTTCTGCTGCACCTTCAACTGGCGAGCACTTTGCTGAAGAGCACAGTCGGAAAGACATAAAAAAGCAGATGTGATCAACTTTAACTCAGTGTTGATAAAACGTACGTAAAATCTGCATGCTTTGCTGTGAGGATTCCTGCGTTTGAAGTAACACAGTATACACTTATTCTTTCCACAGGTGGAAATGCTTCTTTTTTATCGTATGAGCCAGTTCTTCCTATCCACTGATTGACCGCACTAAATCTCGGGGCAGGTGTTGAGCAGCCATTCGATTGTCGTCATCCAGGATCGTCAGGCTATACAGAGGTCGATGCCCGATGGATTGGACAGTGACGGACAACATGGTCAACGGTCTGTTTTTCTGCGCCACAAGTCACAAGCTGCAGAAAGGGCCATAATCCATTTGTGCAGGCAGGGTCGGAAACGTCAGAGACGTATGTGGAGGCAGTCAAGCCAGAACCGCGCTGTTCTTATCGGGGCCATTCCGAGAGGGTGGGTGCCGATGTCGAGATGTCGGCAATACGTGAGCGTGGAAATTCTGAGCTTCCTGCAGAACACTGCAAAGCAAATACGTGACATGCAAAAGCGACGATCAGAAGACAGGTTAGGTCACTTCGGACAGTTTGTCAGGTTCGAGTTACGAGCGAAGCTTCAAGCTTTGCACGACACGTTCACGTACATGACGAAACGTTCTGTTTAGCGACTTTGAACTAGAAGTTGCGTGTGCGGAATGGGACAGTTCGGTGATGAAATGTGAAATGTGTTTTCCTTTGAAAAGTCACAAAAGTGCGAAAATTCGCACTTCCGTCGTCTCGGAAGCGTGTAAGCGCAAGAGTCAGTCTGGCACTTGTCCCAGATCTTTCCAATTATGCTCTACTGTATTTAGTGCGATTCATGATGCATACCATGGATTTGTAAGTGCCATTACAGAATATTCGTACACCGAAGGGCAACCGATGACAAGAAAGTACGATATATTCTTAGATTAGCTGTGAAATGCAATCAAAATGATACCTACGTGAAAGATCAAGCAGTAGATGCTGTCCAGGCTAAACTTTTGTGTAAACTCACAAACGCCCCATGCCAGCTAAAATAAACGTCATAAGCCGCCGTCATAAGCCGTATAGCCGTATTTAGTCACGTGGCCACGGTCGCACTAAGTTCTTCCAAAATTCTGACGGACGGGAAACTACTACGAAGCAAATATCCTTTGTAGCCCAACCTTCAAAGTATTTCAAAAACACACAATTTTTTCGCATAAAACATTTGCGACCACCATCGCCGAAACGGCGCCGCTGAACTGTCCTAGACCGTTGCGGGAGTCACTTAAATTTATAGAACTTGAAAGTACTTTTCACATACTCCTGTTTCATTCACTTGTTTCACATCAGCAGTTGCTTGTGAACTGGCAGATAACATGCTGATGAAAAATTGCATGAAACATGTTTATCGTCATTTTTTGCCATGGCACCTGTTCTTTTTTGCTGAGACATTTCAGTCAGTTTCCCATAATTTTGTTAAAACTCGCCGTAACAGTTTTCACTAGTCTATTTTCGGACATTGTCACCGAATGTACTTAATCTTTTTAGTCATTTTTTTTAAATGTGTCTATGACCGAAAAAAAACAGCAGTACATCAGTACGTCTTGGCTGCCGTATATGTTTCAAATTAACTTTGTTATACACTTTGAATTCTTCTCACGTGAGTTGTTTGTGTACATTTTCGTTTTGGCAATATTTTCGGCAGTGGTACCTTTGTCTTAACTACGCGTGGTTCACACAATCCAGTCTCTGCCGGAGTCTCTTGAGTGAAGGTGTTGTAAGTGTTCAACTGACAAAATGTCAACTTACCTTTATAGATGCGTCATTTTAAAATAACATGAACGTTTGGAAAATTTTTAATTCGTGCGGTGTTTTAGTATTCTTGCTTATTTGTTGCTATCCAATATGAACAAAACGTGCACATCTACATTTACTTTTAGTCGAAATTGTTCTGTGAAAAATATGAGTCGTGTTTCAGACAACCGTTGAAATAGGTTTCTTCTGAAACGCATTTGGCCATATTCCCTGTAATGTTGCCCTTGATATTCCATCATTAAAAAAATTTAAACGATGTTGCTTTCAAGTAATCAGTTGGTTTTGATATCAGATATGCACATATTTAAATTTCAGTCAAACGGTCGATATCGCCAAGTGCTAAGTAAAAATTGTAGCTGAAAGGACTCATGTGGAAAAAATTAGATACTTTGACGGAGAGCAAGCTTATTCTTTTTGGTGCTGACATACGCGTGCTGCAAAGAGTCTTTTATTAAACTTAAGGTGCCTGAACCGTTTCAGCGTTTGTGCTTGATTTTCATTCAATCGCTGTAGTGTTCTCTTGTGCATTAAAAGCATATTGGTCTGCAGGGACCAGGACCGCAACCAGCTGGTATTTTCGGGGGGAGGATTATTGTAACTGATGTTGTACCTAACAACTATACATGCTTTTGGGAAGCAATTGCCTGGTTACGGCCCTGGCAATGACTTATCTTCCTCCATGTTTCCGATGTGCTTTCTTTAAATAACTGTGTTCGTTATGCAAGATGATGTTCATTTATGTTTTGATTAAAATAATTTATCTTCAATCTACCAATTCATGATATATATTCGATGTACACATCACCCTTTTTTAAAAAGATTTCGTTCAAAATACAATGATTATGTTAGCTACTCTTACGTAATGTTGAATAAACCTGGTGATAATGCAATCCATGCAGAACAAAACTGTTAAGGTAAAGATTTAGCAGTCAGTAAATACAGGTATTCATTCGTAATATGCAAAATTACTGAGGAGCAAGTTACTTCGATAGCAGTGCAACTTCTAATGAAGGAGTTTGAAGAGTGTGGAAAAATATTCAGGAGCTACCAACAACGTCAGGATATTGCTTCCAGGATATACATGGTCAGCCATCAATTCTATTTTGTGCATAAAATTAACCCCAAATAAAGTTAACGGTGTTTTAGGCCCAGGGATGTAGCGCTAACAAAAAGGTGTGGAAACGCACCCAAAAAAACTAGACATTTTGAAGCAGTTTCGAACTCATTTTAAAGCAAAACACGAAAAAGGAATGGGAACGCCGTTCCCGCCCCATTACACCCCTGTAGGCCAGGCAAGGGTATGTAGGCCTGACGTTTTTGCACTGAATTTATCCACAAAGTGCGAAAGTTTATTGGCACACTTAGCCTACGCATTTGCGCTATTCTCTGAAGAGCGAGAATAGCTGAGGTGCTTCAGGCAGTCTCAAAAAGCATAGGATCCAGCCATCTCCAACAAAATTTCAGCAAAGGTCTTGCAGCTGGGAAGACATAAAAACGCTTTTTATCAAGTCCATTCACACAGTGTAGCCAGTACGGAATGATTTTAAATGTATTGACCAGGCATAAGCCTATATTTCGGAAAAATTATGTGTAGTCACGGTAGATGTAAAGAATGTGATCTCATGCATTTCAAGGCAAGGCAAAACTTCAACCGGGCAGAGCGTCCATGACAACCCGCGGCCGCTATCTCCGTTTGCATGTGTGCATTGACAACCGGTGTGCACTCTCTCAACGGCTCTTCACTGGAGCGGCCCGAGAATTTCCCATGACCGTACCCGCAGCTGCAGTGCAGTGTGCATCGGCCTTAATCAGGGATGACGGAACTGGGGGCCGCAGGGGCCTAGGCCACCCATTTTTACATTTCAAATTTTTCTTACGTTCAAGCAACACGTATAGTATTGGGTCGATCGTTAAAATAAATCGCTTAATGCAACGAAATATTAGGAATACGTTTTTTGACATGCATTGGTGTTTCCCCACTTCGAAAAAAGCTCCTCGACTGCTGCTTCTAGCCTGCACCCGACCCGCCCTGCACGCCCTCACAACCCGTGTTTCATCGTTGATGACAATTTATTCAGTCGTTCCTTCCACAGCCAACAGAAGTTATTTTGAAAAACCCTGTAAAGTGAAAATGTGAAACCTTGTAACCAACATTGAGAGTTTATTTCTCAGAATACTGCTGATGAAGAATATGTCTTTTACAGACGAACTCTTCAAATTTCCCTTTCTGCTATTCACGACATGACCACCGACACTAAACACTCTTTCACCTGCACCGCCAGTCGACATCATGCAAAACGTATATCTGTACATCTTACAAGATCACTGAGTGCTGGACACTCCAATCTGTCACAGATTATCTGTGGTCTCGTAAACACTGGAGAATGTCGCTACACCCTTGTACCGCAAGCTCTCTGCAGCGTTGAATTTCTTGCTCATGTAACTTTCACATACATTGAGACAACATTCGGTTACCCGCACAAACAATTTCTTATCCCGTACCCCTCAGGCAAATGCGGGTACCCGCAACTCGTGCAGGACTCTAGTATGAACTTAAGTTTCCTCGTTAGTTTGTGAATTAGGGTTTGTCAAAACTTTTTTCGACATGACCCCCTACCACTGAGCCACGAAACATTAGGATAGAAACGAAATGCAAATGCAAGGCTAGTGCTAACATCCCCAACTGACCATGATGGTTGAGCGCTTCTACAATGAGGTGAGGTATCAGAAAAACAACTTTGTAGCTTGGGAGTCAAAGGAGGTGTCCTACAAGTTGTGTCAATCTACAGTAGTTGTTGGAGGAACGCGGGTCAGTCTCATATCTAAGCGACCTGGCGTCTTGTGGTTGCCAAGTCAAAGCAAGCCAGTATGAAGGTTCTCGCCACTTCGCCAGTTAACTCTCCCCTAGCACTCCAAACATGATTGCTTTCCTTGATTATATTCAGCAAACTCACTAATGCATGTGAACGTGAAGCCAGAGCAACTTCACATAAAATAGATCAGCGAACAACAGCGTTGAACGTTCACAGGATCTGCCGGAAACAGCGACCAATCGCAGTGATGCAGGTTAGCAAGCTGGCATGTTAACTGTTAATCATTTCACAAACAAGTACATTGCATTGAATCACGAATAGAAAACGCCTGAAATACTGTAAATCGTTAACAATGCACTAAACACTGAAGCAAATTTGCGTCTACTACCATCTGGTAGTTGTAATGCTGCCATCAGGTTACTTTAAAGGTCCTCATTTGGTCCTCGGAGCAATTTGACTTTGAGACCCCTGGTATAGAGCAAAACCATGTTGTGTATCTGCACGATGGCGAAGAGAAGAAACGAAAGCAAGTTTTCCATCTTTTTTTCATGGACACACACTGTTCTTTGCTTAGCAGGTTGATCATCCATTTCTATGATTATTAAGAAATAAGCATAGATACGTTGAGAACGAAACATGAGTGCAAGTTTGAATTGAACAAAGAAAATAACATCGAAGTTATTATGGTGTTAACAGATTAAACACAAGGTACCTTTGTTAGCGTTAACAGACAACCATAAATGAACTGCACATTGGTTCAATTATGAAAAAGAAAGGATAGTTACGCAATACACTGAGATAAAAATAAAATGTTAACATCATCAACAGGATGGATACCATGCAATGCTGTGAAGTAGATGAGCATGGTGCTGTTCAGGCGCACAGCGACGATTTTGCCTTCACCAACCGCTCCAAGCTGTGGATGAACAGCTACGAGTTCAGCCGCTCCGAGCTGTTCATCCGGTGACCAATATTTTAAAGGTTGCCCACGCTATCGCGATTTCCCATGTGAAGGTCGTGACCGGGTCATGACCTGCCTTTTTGGCGATTTGCTTAATCTCATGCTGAGTTGAGTAGCAATCTATTTTCGCCTATGTCGCCTACGGACCAAAATCTGCCGTAACAGCACGTTTTCTGGTTACAAAGACCAAATATGTGAGCCGTGGTGATCACACCACTTGGTACGTAAACTTGTTTTGTTCGTGTTAGCGCAGTGAAGCTTAGTGCAAGTAAGCTGTCGTGCCTTCGAGTTCGTGTTTGTTCACTGAAATTGTCGCAGCCAAGTGCCTCCCTTGTTAACTGTTGAATTAATATGTCGCGCACTCACTTCATCCTTAATTGCCATTCTAGCACGTCTGCTTAATTACTAGAGCCGTTCACTCAGCAGTTCAGCGCAGTTAGTCGAACTACAGCCATGCACTAATGCGAGTTGATCTACTGCAGATAACCGCAGTCGTGTGAGTCGTGTGCATGTTCGCTTGTTAATCGCTTGTCTTATCGGACGAAGCTTGTCTTGGCAGTTTAGCTGCGCGCTTAGCTGCTTTTGTTGTATTTTCAGAAAACGTGTTTGACGATCAATCGCTGCTGAAGTTTGCTGCTTGATTGGATTTTGATAACAAGAAATTTTGCTGATTGCCTTCCGTATGCACATGCTGTAGGGGACAAGAGACTACACTTCTGTTCGCGATTGCTGATTGTCAGAGGCGCGTTTCTCAGATTTCTGCGAACTAGCTCCGCCACGGCTCGCGATGAAAGCCAGCTGACGCTACAGGTACCACGGCAAACGATAGCTCATGCTTGTTGAGTACGTGGGATCAGGTTCCATGCTGCAATAAGTCGGCGATGAATATAGTGCAGGTTGATTCTAACTATGTGGAAACATGCATTCATTAAAATATTACACATCAAAGTGATGCAAGATCAAAGAGTGTACAGCATGTTTGTTCCTGTTCACTTTACAAAGAACTGCATGTAATTTCAATGAAATCTGTACTGGCGATGCAATATATTTTATGCATGACCCACCAGTGTTAGGAGCAACAGCATAAGTAGAGGCTGACCATCAATAAATATTGTGAACATGTTGTCACGTCACAATATAAGTTTATCATTCTACCACGTGTCAAAAGATTTGAAAGTCGGTATCACAAAACAACAAATTGCAAACAGAGGATATATTTACTGTTATTGAGAATAATGACTGTACATTGAACTGTGTAAAGTTCTCAAACAGAACCTCTTTGTTGCACACTTTGAAAGACGTCCTCATTTCAAAACACTGCAACTCATCAAACCGAGCTGAGACACAAGGGTTTTTGTAAAACATTGACAAGAAAGCCAGCAAGCTCATAAACACAACAATCGGATAAATAGTAAAAGTCATAACATACGAGACATTGGTGGTAACTGATCCCAAGAAGTGTGTGTGATCACAAAATATCTGGTGAATCAGGGCAGCGTCATTTAAACTCAAGCCACAAAATACCTTCAGGGATACTTTTAATGATTTGCGCACTTCTCTGCCGGTAAAACCCACTCACTGTCAAGTCAAAACTGAATAAAGTGATGGAGCGATTCACGTTTTAAGGAAAAAGAAAAGTAATCTTCATCCCTGCTCAGGCAACCTCTAAACACAAACACCGTTGTTGTCCTTGTCCAAAATGGGCAGATTTTGCTTATTCGCTTATACAGTACTGGACTAACTGACAGGTTTAGACGAGCGCGCGGGTTTTTGTACAACTTAGCAAGTCTTCTCAAGAATATCCGATCAGAAAAAAACAACGCGTTGATTTTGGAAAATGTTTTCTATGATGAAGAACAAAAGCAATTTTCCAAAGAAAAATGTGGGAAGTGCTCTTAATAAATGAACAAAAATGTAAAGAAAAATCAAAAAATTCCGGCAGAAGACGTCGTTGGTGGTCGGTTTAAGGTTTAAACAGAACCTTATTTCAGTCTTGTGATTCTAACTTCAATAAAAGTAAATTAGTTTGGGACATGAAATTTTTCTATTTTCATTGAAATTTTCAGCCACATTAATCAACTTTGACCAAAATGAGCAATTTTTTACGATAATCAGGCACATAAGGTAAATTTGCCCAAAATGGGAAAATGCTTTTCGACAATTGTTGGACAATCAGATTGATCGCAGCACTGCTATTGACTTTCATGTCTCACATACGGCCAGTCCCGTTGCCACAGGGAGGATTTGGTTGGCTAAAACAATGCACCAAGCCTCCCCAGATTGAAATAACTAATAATTAGTGGTGTTTTTTGTCAATTTTTACAATGTCAAGGGATCAACAGGGAAACAAAAAACCCACTCTAACCATAACGCCGGGTGATTTTCACACGAACTCGCACTAACCATAAGGTGGGGTGATTTTCACCTGGGGGCCACGCGGTCACCACTCCTGTCCGGGTGGAAATCACCCGGAGTTAGTATTCCAGTGCCAGGGGTTTGAGTAATCTTTGCAGAAAATTTGAAAGTGATCAATGCAGACAAGTGCTCCCCATTGTTGGCAGTTGGCAAGTGGACGTCGTTTTGTTCTGTTTTGATGGTGGACAGATTCCACAGCGTTGTCTGGTCTCAAAGTTCATGTCCTCAATAAAATGCTTTGGCCGTTTACCACAAGTGCACGCACAAAAAGGAACAAGCTTTTTTGGCTAAATCACAATTCCAGAAACTTCAGTTAGGTAAAGAGAACCACAAGGTTCATCATGTCCTCAATAAAATGCTTTGACCTTTCACAAGTGCACACACAACAAGGTGAAGGCCCTTCCTGGCTCCAATTTCTTTCCTCTGACTGATGAGGCGTCACACATTCTCCTGCCTGTTTCTCAATGAAAACCAAAAGCTGAGCAGGAGCCATTCGCGCCAAATTGATTTGTGTCGTCAGGGCTTGCACGTGTGTGATCTGCTCCCGTGCTGGTTTCGGTCAACGGTAGCTGGTGTGGCTTACTAATGAACCTACATGCACCAACTCCTTTTGCCCAAATTGGTCAAGGTTACCTTAGAAGGGATCTTTGTTTAGGAATTTTGTTACACCTCAGGTAACCATGGGTCAATTTGGGCAAAATTTTGTTCCCCACGGAAAACTACAAAAATTGTGCAGATTTCGATAGGACTGCCCGAAAGAGCGTCTAAAAAATGCAGCTACTGGAAGAACAGGCTTTCTATGTGAACGTTAACTTATTTTTAATTTAGGCAGAAGAACTGTTTGCCCAAATTGGGCAGAGGTTACCTGAGCAGGGTTAGAGAAACACAATCAAAATATTTTAATCATCCGCAAGGTCGAAATGATAAAAGTCACCGTTTGTTGGAATGGACTACTTCAAGTTCGATTTGCTCTGCTGTCCCTTCAACCTTTGTAGCCTCATCAACATGATGTTTGCAAATGGAAGGTGGGTTTTTTATAACCCATTTTGGTACACGTGACATATACTCGCCAACGAGCTTGGAGTAAATCAATGGGTTCATGGCGCTGTTTATTGGAAGAAGAAATCCAGCGCTTACAATGTAAGCATCAGGGGGCAAAAGCACCCCTGAAACCCTTAGGTAGGCCATAATACAAACTGGAATCCAACAGAAAAAGTCAGTCAACAAAAGCCTAGAAATTCGTTTTTGCATTCCTCTGTTTGGATCTTTTTTGGTAGATGTAGAAACACTCATGCTAGAGACTTTCTTGTATGCAAGTACATAGATGACAACCATGTAGATGAAAAGCATGAAGTTGAGTGTGATGAGAATGGAGGAATATTCCCAAGAACTTTCACTGGTCGAAGCATAGAAACGTGGCATACAAACACTTGTTTGAGAAAAGAACCCAAACTCTGTTTTTATTTGATTGTACCTGAACTTGCATGAAATGGTTTCCTTAACTTTGAACCAAGATTGAAGTGTGAAATTTGTGTCAGAAACTTGATTGGCGATGGTGGTCAAGTGGTGCTTAGAAACTGTGTCAGTTTTAAAGAAATGGTTGGGAAACCAAACTTCAGACACAAAATAACCAGATTTCAATGGAATCCATGGAAGAAAAGCAAAAATCAAAGGAAACAACCAACATGAAGCACCAACGAGAACGATCCATTTGAATTTCATGGTGCGGGTCAGGAATGGTTTGTGGATTGAGACCACCCGGAAGGTGGACATGGATGCCATGATGAACGTAGATGCTTCTGATGATAAAACTGCAACTGTGCCAAGTATCGAGCAACCATTGCTTGATCTCCATTCTTTATCAACAAAACAATAATGTCCTGAATAACTCACACTTTTGCCAACAATTCCCAACAAATACACGCCCATCAAACAATCGAAAAGTGTAAGGTTGAAAATAAAAAAGTTGTTGGTTCTTTTGACAAATTTAGTGTCTGGATTGGTAATGGAATTGTTTTTACGGTTGAAAAACATTTCCTTCACTGTTAGAAAGTTTGTTGCAAGATTTCCTGTCAATGCCACAAAACCCATGATCCAGAACAATGAGCGAAGAAAAGGACTGGCAATCATTTCATATCTATCTGAAAACAGGGTCTTGCATTCGTCTAAACCTGTATCGCAGTCTTTTATGCCATTTTGAACAAACTTTTTGTCGATTGATATTGCTTTTCCACTTTCGCAGTAAAATCTTTTCTCTCCGCACATTTGACGACTTTCATCTTCACCTTGGTCGCAGTCTTTAATCCCATCACAGACGAACTCTTTGCTGATGGAAATGGCGCCTCCAGCTGCTGTGCAGTTGAATCGTTTCTTCAGACAATCGGTGCTTGTTTCGTCAGATTGATCATCACAATGGAATATGCCGTCACAATAGTCCCGTTTTTCGATGCTGACCCTGTCTTTACTTTTGCATGGAAACCTCATCGAACAGTTTTCTTCCACTTCTTGACTGCATTTGTCTGAACCACCGATGACCCTGTTAAGATATCCATCACATACACGGTTTCCACTATTCCACACGCGACTCTCCTTCCCACACTCATCATCACAAAATGATGGTCGAGGATCACATTGCGACCCGCATTCGTCTTCCATCCTGTGGCACTCTGGTCTGTTGTCGCATCGTGTGGCGCGTACAGTGATGTAGTAGTCGTTTGTCGCAAGTCTGGCCCTACACTGCATGAAACCATTGGATCGCTGCTCGTGACGACAAAACCTTTGGTTGATTTCATCTTTGCATTCAACTGAAAAATTGCACAGAACCTTGTTCATGGCCTCACATTCAGTGGAACTATTGCAATGCATATGGCCTGAGGGACATTTTGACCCATCATCACCAACAAGTGCTTGTGCAACTGATTGGTTGGAACACAAAAGTTCATCAGAACCATCAAAACAGTCGATATTTTGGTCACAAACCTGTTTTGCTGAAGTAATGAGTTTTTCGTCCAAACATAAAAAACATCGGAACTCGCCATGTGCGAAACAAATATCTGAACCATCTGCACACTGAGACGTTGAATCATAAAGATTGTTCTGCGGCAAAACACAGGTGCTTTTTCTTGACTTTCCTGAACATCGGAAACCAAAGCTTTGCTGTTGTTCGTCACTCCCATCTTCACATTGCACCTTTGTGTCGCAATAGTGAGCATTGTCGATGACGTGTCCGTTCTCACATTGAAAGATCTCTCCCAGATATTTTCCACACAGAGATGAAATGCAGATCCATTTGGCTGATAAGTTCAAATGATGGAAGGATGGGTTGTTCACGTGGCAGGTTGTGGTGTTTTTATTTGAATTTTGCAGCAAAAATTTTTTATCTTCATTTGTTTCGCAGCGATTTATTATAACCTGGCAATTTTCGCACCAAACTTCAATTGCTTTGCATGGTTCGTCACTGTGGCTTTTGTTGCAATCATCTCTTGCGTCACCGATCCAAACGTTGGGAATGCACTTTCCAGATGAAGTACAATTTTCATTACCTGGAATGCATCCACACTTATGACCTTGGGTCGCACAACATACGAACTCGTCATATCCACCTGTCATGTTTACTTTTCCATCATTTACTTTCGACCTTTCAACGCACTCATCATTTCTACAATAAAGTTTTGTGTTTAAACAATACTTTTCATCCGACCAATCACCACAGTTGTCCCAACCATCACATACCCTCGATTGCTCTACGCATCCCCACATCAGCCACCCAGCACAACCATCATCAGACTGGTAACAATCACATTCGAACGGTCTGTGCGAAGGACAATCGCACATTTCCTCGTCACTCTTGTCAGGACAGTTATTGATACCATTGCATGCAAACGATTGATATATGCATCCCCATCCCCCTGCACAACCATCATCAGTCTGGTAACAATCACATTCGAACGGTCTGTGCGAAGGACAATCGCACATTTCCTCGTCACTCTTGTCAGGACACTCATACCTACCATCACACACCACCGATTGTTCCATGCATCCCCACTTCCCTGCACAACCATCATCAGACCGGTAACAATCACATTCGAACGGTCTATCCGAAGGACAATCGCACATTTCCTCGTCACTATTGTCAGGACAGTGATACCAACCATCACATAACCACGATGATGCCACAAAGCACGGTGGTAAAGGTGTGAAATCTGCGAAATTAACTTTTTTCAAAATATTGACAAAAAAAACAAAAAATGAGTCAAGTAAAATATGTTGGTTAAAAAATGCGAAAGAACAAAAAATTCCAAGAATATATTGATTTCCACCAAACTGATGACTCATCGCACGTTGGTGAAGGTTTGGAATTTGAGAAATTAACTTTTTTCAAAATACTGACAAACAATACATAAAAATGAGTCAAGTAAACATGTCAGTCAAAATGAAATGCGAAAGGGCGAAAATTTCAAAGGATATAAAAAATAACAAACTTTTTTGTTTTCATACAGTATTTCAACCATACTTTGCCATTCATAATATTTGAGCAGAGTTAAGGAAAACTGCTGATTTCTGCATATGTCTTACTTATTTCAAATTTATATGTTCATATTTGTTTCAAAAGGAAGTCTTGAGTTTAAATTTTTGAATCAAATGAAAATTTTGCGATTTACGCTGGTAAGTTCCGGATATGGTGGGGGATCAAATCCAGAATGAAACAAGTTTGTTCGCAGATATGAGTTTAGTGAGATGGCTGAGCTTTAAAATTATTCGAATTTACAAACATCGGTATGTTTTAGGCGTTTTTTTTCATTTTCAGGGATAAATCACAGATATCCCATCAAATTTTACTCGATGCAGATCCACTTTCCATTAAAATATAAATCACAGCCAGTGTTAAAGCCCGGTGCAGTGGCAACTTTGTAACTGCAATCGCTTTCCTCCCTCATTCCCTGCCACTATGAAAAGCAACTTTCAGAACTTATTTGATTCGTCATAAATGAGCTGTTGCAATAACAGAAAATTGGGAAAACATATTTATTTTTCATCACGTCTTTCAAAATACTTTGCAGTAAACCATTCATATCACTCCCGAATTGCCTCTGGGCAGGGTCGCGATGACAGCATCCCTGGGAGGGCTTAAAATACCTCACGGCCAACAGCAATCTGTGATAGTGCTCATGTCTCCACTCCAAAACAGGACCAAGCAAGGTCAGACCGTGGCACCTCTGGCCCGCATTACAGTGGGTTTAACCAGCAGGACTTGCCTCGCCAATCTTTCTTGGATCATTCTGGACAGATGGCCGAACCAAGGTAGCTGGGATCTCCCGATTCGAAGGAGAAGTGGATCGACATTCAGGGTTTCATAAACTTCGCAGCTGCACTATTTGTCACGAAGTGTCGCACGGTGGACTCTTCGCAAAAATCCCAAGGAGCAAAGTATTTCGAAAGACATGATGAAAACAAACATGTTTCCCAAATTATCTGTTATGGCAAATACTCAATTATGAAGAATCAAATAGGTTCTGAAAGTTACTTTTCATAGAGGCAGGGAATGAGGGAGGAAAGCGATTACAGTTACAAAGTTGCCACTGCCACAGGCTTTAACACTGGCTGTGATTTATATTTTAATGGAAAGTGGATCTGCATCGAGTAAAATTTAATGGAATATCTGTGATTTATCCCTGAAAATAAAAAAACGCCAGAAAACATACCAATGCTTTGTAAAGTGGAATAATTTTAAAGCTCAGCCATCTCACTAAACTGATATCCGCGAACAAACTTGTTTCATTCTGCATTTGACCCCCTCAGCGAGCTTTAACACTACCAAATTATTTGTTATATTGCAAAGTGTAAACGGAGAAGCCACAGTGGTGTTGAAGTTATATAATAAAAGTTCAGTGGCTTTGCTTGATGTGGGAGTAAACGTACACTGTAGGTAAGCGAAGAACGCTGAAGCTGAAGTGAAGAATATAGAAATTGAGCCTGCACGAGCTTGTCTATTTTGCCACTGCTCGCTTCCAAGACAAAAATGAAGTAGTGGAAAGGCATGGAAAAAGCAGAATTAAATTTGTCTTTTTGTTACAGTTGATTTTGGGGCATATTTGGTATATTTTTGAACTAGATTTGGTATATCCGTTGTGAGAAGCGTTGGCAACCCTGGTGCGAACAAATGGTTGCTCCCATGCTTTCTAACAACAACAGGCTCGGCTTTGGCAAGCATTGAAGCGAACGTTGTGTTACTAAACATTTTTCTCACTTCTGCTCTGTACATATGCACCAGTTGTCGCAATGGAGAATTTGTACAGTCGGTGGGCCACGGACCCTGTGTTTGTTTCTTAATTGGGCCTCGTGCTTGAAAATGTTGAGAACACCTGGTTTACTCATTCCAGGAAATCAAACAAAAATATAAAAGAAATGAAGGCAGCACAGCTACGTTGCAGATATGCACATCAGAGAGGTATTTTTTCAGCAACAAAGTGGGTGAAAACATATGTGTGTACAACCATGGCTTACGACAGGGAGGTACAAAAGGTACACAGTACCCAGGCGCGGTAGTTACATGGGGCCAGAAGGATGGAAATACCCACGTTAAATTTTTCTGTAACCAAACCAAAGTTACTTGTGTAGTTTCCCGTATAACAATTACACGTAATCTATTTCTAAACCTTAGGATGGTAGCTGTTATATTTATATTCTGATTAACATACTAACAAGCTATACAAGTTTCGACAAGAAAACCAGAATCTAGGGGGCTAGTATCGGTCTTCGTCATAGGCGTAGCCAGGGGGGGAAAGGGCCATGGCACCCCCCGAATTTTTTGAAAATACAGTCATTTTGTGCTTTGAGGAGCGTTTTTCTAGACAAAATAGTGTTATTCTTGTAAAATCAAACATTTTGCTCCCCCCAATTTTTGGGCTGGCTACGCCACTGGTCTTCGTACCCCTTGTTAAAATTACTCCCAGAAGCCCCATATAACCATGACCTAAAAACGATTAAACGATTTGATTATTTTACATGTTCACAATAAACAAGTTGACAAACCTGATTTGAACAAAATTGATGAAAATTATGTTCGCGATATAAAAGACACACTGCCAAAGTTGGGTTGATTTTTACGAGATTTGAGAATTCTGTTCGCTCGTAACATTGCTTACTGGTAGGCACATTTTTATTTTTGTCTCTTGACTCATTGGGGAAGATATAGAGCGACAAATTCATAGTGTGCATTGCATGCAGTGGTTTTAATTTGCAGAATAGCGGAGAGCAATGTCCATTTCATTTTTTGAACCCTGCGGAAAGGCATAGCCTTCAGCAGGGCCGGATTTAACTGATGCGAGGGCCTAGGCTAATCCACTTGTGAGGCCCCCTCTTCCATTGTTGCGAGGAAAAAAATGGAAAGCGTTAATCAATTTGCGAAGATCCGAAAATGACGCTCTGTTAGTACGGTCAATAAAAATTCTAAATCATGGAGTGCCCACGATCACTGAGTTTGTTGCGTTCTTCGACGCAAAAGCGTTAAATTGCACGGAATTGTTGAAATCCCACTTGGCTGGCGGGAACAGGATTATTAACTGCCACAGGCAAACCAACCGAAATCGCCACAATTGAAATATTTGACAAAACACAAAGTCTAAGTTTTTTTATAAGAATCACATCCGTTTTTCTTATCTGTGTTCAAAGAAAAAAACAAAAAAAAAACGCACTGCACCTATATAACATATGTGGCAGCATAAGGACTTTAAAAGATTCGCGTGTTTCTTACTTTTTTGAGTCTAGTAAGAATCGAATGCAATTAAACTGTCGCGTGAAAAGATGAGAAGTTTAAAAAACCAGACCAGAACCATTGCCAGAAAGACTTCAATAGAGGGTTCAAATTTGCGCAAGGGAACTTCAAATTCTGAAAATTTGATAAAATCTTTACTCATTTATCGTGTTTCGTATTTACATTTGGATAGGCTGAGCTCACGAATGCCCACAGTGGCGACTGGACTGGTTTAAATTTCGATTTTTTTGTCATTATTGAAATATGTATAAACAAAATAAAAAGCCACAATCATCGAATCAAGTAAGGCTGAACATAACACAGTAAATAGTTAAAAAGGTTTTGTCCTGCCTTCTTCGTAAGAAAATTATCTAAGAATTCATTACAATTTGTTTGCCCAAGTTTGTCACTTTTAATGTACCGAATGCTTGTGGTGAACAACATTTCCTGGAATATTGCGGTCCTTTAATTCATTTTTAATTCTCTTTAATCTTGAAAAGGACCAATCGCCTGAACAATTAACGACCATCAAGCTAAGAAATAAGGCTTCGCGTGGTTGCATAAACTGAGAACCACTAATCTGAGGTATCAGACCCAAACGTGCTTTGGTCATTTTTTTGCTTGTTTCCCTCTCTCGTTCGGAAAGAGCTCTGCTGTTGACATTTGGCAAAGTGGGTTTTGCTTGCTATCCAAGCTCATCAAGATCTTCTCTGATTTGTTTAGCAAAGGAGCAGTACAAACTTGCGAAAGTACTCAATAGCAATCTGATTTCTTAATGGCTTTACCGAAGAAATTCAAATGGAAAAAAATCACATCCAAAAATTCCAATCGAGCTTCACGCGATACAAACGTTGACAAAACTGCTGTATTGCTCAGTGACCTAAGAAACAACTATGCTTTTATTGTAGGATACTGCTGCTAGCCCAACACATACCTCTTATCTGCAGTACAGCTTGCTTTGATCAGGTGCACTGACGTAACTAGAGGTTTGAGCCAGGGGGAAACTTAGTTGAATGGAGCCCACTGGCTAACACTCAGAAAATACTTGAGAAACAACAGTAAATCCGGTGTTGAACGGCTACATAAAAACCCGAAATCACCGGAAAACACTCAGAAAAACGCAAAAAACAACAATCTACTGAAAACAAAAGAATGGTAAATACCAAAATGCAAGCTAAGTAGGGGCCCGGTTTTTACATTTAGCTTTGCAAGGGGGGCGGTTCGCACCCCTGCCACCCGTCAGTTATGCCACTGATCAGGTGCCTTTCAAACATTAACAGCCACGAGTCACACGTAACAATCGGTACGATTCAGCAAACGCAGGGCGCAGCCAGCGTGTTTTGAGTATATCGACACAATAGCTGGCATGCGGCCTGACCAAGCGTCATATTGAGACTCATGGAAACTCGTTCGAAGACTCTGGCGTTGTCACCACGAAAGCTAAATAAAACTAATTTGTGTGAACAATAATTAAAACAGAAATTTTTGACCAAGTTTAATCTAAAGGATCATATACCGGCCATTGACTCTCTGTGTACCACAGTTTTTTGGAGTCCCCTTTGGATCTTGAGGCCCTAGGCATAAGCCTATATAGCCTACAGGTAAATTCCGCCCTGGTTTTCAGGCAATAAATGTTTAGTTTAAGGTGAGCGTAGTATTCAAGTTTTCAGTTCAGTTTGGATTTAGATTCGCAACTGCGCTGTGGCAGTTTTTAAGGGCCTTCCTTCACTGTGAATATTTTTAAGATTTTTTCCTAGTGTTTTAGGCTAGCCACCCAGTCGCAGGCTTCTAAACACAAACAGAGAAAAGAGTGCAATCTTTGAAAACTTTTGAAAATTTTGTAAAAAAAACAAAAATGTTAGAACTTTAACTAATTTCAACAATAAATTTTGCCGTGCATGCATTCGCACTCGATGGACAGGTGAGCGCTGCTTGAAGCAGGTGTCCAGGCTCCACGGCATGGCGTGCTACAGACAGTGTGGCTCGATTGCGACGAAGCTCAGCAGGTTGGATATGGCGGCCTGGAGCTGGCGCCACATGGTCACTGCTAGAGGGTGCCCATAAGTAACAAGTCACTGTGATAGTCACCACAAGCGAATTATCGTAATTCACTGATCCCTACATAATGATAGTGCAACCAAGTCTTAATAGAGTGAGCTTGTCGAAGGGGCGCTATTGCTGCTGGCTGCTTTCCCGTTAATTGAATGCCCCAAATTGCCATATTTCCCTTTTGCTTGCCTCAGTAATTCAAGGCTATGCAGATCCCTGCGAGAACAGAAAGGTTGTCTGTTGGTGTAGGACGCAGGCAAGGGCGTATGCAAGGAGGGGTGGGGTTAAACCCCCCCCCCCCCCTTGAGCTTGATAGTTTACAAAACTTTAATACGTGCGCAATGGAGATTAATTGTTTTATGCATACTTTTTGCTTGTTAATTTGTCGAATTAATGCAAATATCATCGAGTAAATTTGCATGCAAACTCCAAGGAACATTGTAACTTGGCCAAAAAGTAATAATTATGTTTTGGTGGGAATTCGGGCTATCGTATGCGTCCAGCAACTACCTTACCGCTTTTTGCAGACCCTCCATCCACAACGCATGCTTAAGATTGTGTTCCGCGATAATTCACTTTATCCGAAACAATTGTCTTTATTTTGTCTGCTAAGGCTGATCAGCGCAAGTGCTGACCGCAATGGCTACAGTAGCAATTTCTGCAGCATGATAGAACTGTTGCACGAGCTCAAAAAGAGCTTTTTTTAACATAGAAGCATTCAGGAATTTGATTATGTCTCAGCAGGGAGAAATGAAAGCTAAAAGTTTGCTGGACTTCCATGCATAATAAAAAATGGAAAGTTTTCGTGCATACTTTATGCGCATTCTCAATTCTTGCGTACTTTCTATGCTCAACTGTTCGTATTCGACAAGACATCAGCGCAGCCTGATTTGCAGCTGTAAATTGCTCTGACGCAGAGATGATTGTGTTTTACTCCTCTGTTTTAACGCGCATCCTGATATTTTTGCACCTATGAACTGCTGTATCGTAGTGTTGATTGTATTTTCCTCCGATATCCTAGCTGGGAGTGCTGATAGTTTATATTAAGTAAGGGCGTGCGCAAGGGAAGGGCTTGGGGTTAAACCCTCACCCCTGAGCTTGATATTTTACAAAACTTTATTACCTGCGCAAAGGGAATTAATTGTTTTCGCATACTTTTTGCTTGTTAATTTGTCGATGTCGAAAAACCACTCTCTGCAGACCTTTCGTGCCCTACGCATGCATAAGATTGTGTTCCACGATAGTTCACTTTATCCGAAACAATTGCCTTTATGTTGTCTGCTAAGGCTGATCAGCGCAAGCACTGGCCGCAATGGCTACATTACCAAGTTTTGTAGCATGATCAAACTGTTGCACGAGCTCGAAAAACGTAGTTGTTAACATAGAAGCATTCATGAATTTGATAATGTCTCAGCAGGGAAAAGGAAAACTAAATGTTTGCTGGACCTCCAGGCCCGTAAGCAGCTTGGGACACCACACCAGGGGGGCGAAGAGTTTTCTAAAAGGGGGACAAATTTTTTAAACTATGTCCAATACTTTCAAAATACGTCCAGCACATTTTTCTTGCGGGGGCAAAAAATTTTCTAAGGGGGGCTTCTCCCCCTCTGGTTACGAGCCTGTGGACTTCTATACATCACAAAAAACAAAAATTGTCTTGCGTACCTTATCCGCATTCTCAATTCTTGTGTAGTTTAGCAAAATTCGAGCCAGCCCAGCCGCACACCGCCAGCCAGCCAAGCCGCACACCTCCAATCCTCAACTTCTCGTATTTGACGAGACCTTAGCGCAACCTGATTTTGCAGTTGTAAATTGCTCTGACGTTGTGATGAGTGTGTTTCACTCCCCTGTTTTAACGCGCAGTCTGATATTTTTGCTCTTATGAACTGCTGTGTCGTAGCCTTGAATTTGTTTTTCTCTGATAGCCTAACTTGGAGCGCTGATAGTTTATATTCGGTGCAATGACATATAAAATAAAGGGAGCGGATGTAGAGAAATATGCATTTTATGTTAACAAACTTCGCCAAAACGTTGGTTTAGAAACATGGAAATGACGTCAAATTGTGACGTCACAAAAAGCGCACAACAAATACAAATGACTACCATATGACCCTGAACCAAACCCTCCCATGAAAATTTTCTGCGTACGCCACTGTACCCAGGCAACCAGTCACAATTCGCAAGACGTCGTTCATGGCAGGGTCGATATGGGCGTGAGCACTGCGGCATCAGAGAGGGGCGCAGTACTCTGCTGTTGAATGCACCAGTACTAAGGTGACTGTTCGCAGAGTTGTTGCTCCAATACCCCAACCGGAGCCAGCAAGCCTCCTCAAGTGTCCGAAGCGTGATGTCACCTTCTTGCGAAGTGACGCAAGGTGTAAGCAATACGTGAGCAACCTTTCTAACGTTACTCCGAGGTATTTGGGCTCAGGGTAGAAGAGCAGGGTTTCGTTGTTGTGGTTGACTTTTAGCTCACGTTTGGCTTCCTTCTTGTTGATGTAGACAACCTGACTTTATTTTGATTACATCAAATTTGACATTTTCGATCCAATCGCCCTCAGCGCCTGTTTATCACGTGCTACGCACTGGTAGATTTCCACGTGTCCACTGACACCTCGGTGCAAAACTTTTTCTAGTTTTCTGATTTCTACTCATGTGTTCCTCTACACTGAACTCATTTTAAACTGCACCCTTGTTTTTCCATTGGCACTAAACTTGTCTATGGCATCAAAGTTCTGGAGTAATTTAAGTACGATACAGTTTTTGTCATTTCGATTAATATTGGAACCCTTTCTGCAGCATCAAACTAAGGTTTGGTTTGCTACAATGAAGGTGATTCATTCAATGTGCTGCCCTTATAAAGACAGTGACATAATTTTGACCCACTAAGGCGTTTCGGTTGGACATAGCGGGTTTAAATCTACCGAAACACTAATGCAGTGGTTCCCAACCGGTGGGTCGCGACCCCAAAGTGGGTCGCGGAGGAGTTTTGTGGGGTCGCGAACAGCAGCCTCAATGGTTTGCTGAAGTCTCGAAAGTTTAGAACTTCGTACATCAACATTTTGTTACATTAACAAAACCGAAACACGGACAGATCTTTGTGAAGTTCACATAACCACCATTATATATAATCCTATTTGATTTCTCCATACAGTTTCAGTCTACCTGATTGTACAATAGAGTCCTGTGCGGGGCGGGTTAACCCACGCGGATTGCGTGTACCCCCATTTGCGGGGCAGGTGCAGGAACCTACACTGCTATGCGGGTAGGTGCGTGCGGGGTGGGCGCGGGTTGAATTTGGGGCGGGGCGGGCGCGGGATGAGAAAGTCTTTGTGCGGGTAACTATTGTTGAGCCAATGCACATGAACTTAGTCAGCTGAAAAAGCGATAAACACGTGGGTGTAATAACGTTGTTCGCCAGCATTGCGCTTAGGACAGTAGGCCTACAGCCAGGGTTGCCAGATCTACTTTTTCAAAGGGGCCAAATCTAGTCCATAAAAGAGCCAAATTTTAAGGCAAGGAGCCAAAAAAGACCCAAACTAGTTTTTCCAATTTTACTACAATTACAAAATCATGAACACATAGTTACCAATTTATTAAATGGCGATTTTCTTCAATCGCGATTGTAGCTCAACAGCAAAACAAGTACATGATGAAAGATCGTAACAGAACAACTTAATTTCCATGTGTAGCCATAAACTGAGATGGATTTACCATCCTCGATAAGTGCTAAAGCGATCAACCACAATCTGAACAAAACCGATAAACACGTGCACCACCCAAATGACAGTAAGTTCGGTAAAGTAACAGTACTCACTGCTACCTCTGCAAATGCAACAAATAACACTCAGCCTAGGCATTCTGATGGACTTACTGTCGCAGTAACTCAGGGACTCCAAGGATCCTAATCAAATTTTCTGATAGAAAATCTTCTAAATTTAGGAATTTGGAAAAATCTGCAATGAATTAGTCAAAAGTGAAAAAATACGGTTCCTCAGACAGGACCCAGGGTGGTCAGATCTAATTTTTGCAAAGGGCCAAATATATCCTGGAAAAAGACCAGCTAATTTAAGCGCTGGCCAGTGATTCTGAAATTATGTCAGCCTCGTAAATATTTGACCTGCTGTAAATACTTTCCAGTTGAAATTCCAACTAAGAGCAACCGATATTTTTACAAATACAGCAGGTTTCCTTTAAGAGGTTTCAGGAACCCGATTCGCGTCCTTAGCATCAGAAAATTATCAAGGTAAATATCTGAATGGATACTGCATTCAATATTATGAAATGATAATAATGGAAATTTTTCGGGTCCCTACAGGTCCATACCGGGTACATAACATTTTCCTTAAAATAAACAGGTTATAATTCCACAGCCTATTACATTCATTATTTCGTATCCGTTATGGTTCAAGGTCATGATTCCAGTACAAAGTAGCGTATAGTTGACAGATGCCGGGATCTTATCTGGAGGCCTAACAAATGATAGTGATGTGCATAAAAGTTCAAAGTAACTTTCTAACGAAGTGCAATTCGCGGTTAAAAGCAAATGGTTGCATCCTAAAGAAAGTAATGCTCGTGCATATCCTGCAATGGAAATTCGACGCAACAATGTCATAGCCACTTTTGGAATGAAATGGTTGTTATTCGCGACTGAGCGTATTTGCAACTGCGAAATGATGACTAAACACATGACTTGTTCTCTGAAAAATCCTTGACGCTGTCCTGGTGTGCTATGCAGCAATCATGCCCAAACCAACTATGCTCCCTTTTCGTTGTCTGCTTCCATTCGTTTCCACCTACCTCTGTGAGCAGGGGTGGATATTAGTGGAGGTGAACGAGAAACAGTCACCTCGGGCCCCCCTTTTTTCAGAGATTCCACGGGTATACCCTTTGAGAGTTTTGCACTTAGTTTTTGCCTGGCCTTTTCCAGTCATCGACCGAATTTATTTTGAAATGACCAAACACAAGTCGGTCATAATGTCAAAAAAGTCGGTCATAATGTCGGTCATAATGTCAAGTCGGTCATAATGTCAAAAAAGGTAGGTTAGTGAATACCGCTTTTAAAAGTTTTAATACTGTTGCAACCTCTCCGCTGGCGTTGAGCTGAATGCCCGGTTCACCACGAACGGATTGTGCGCGAAGAACAACATCATATCTACGCGGTGCGAACAAGAAATACTAGAGTGATCTCGTCGGGTAAACTCTACTGTTGTTTGCTGCCACAGTGCAAAGCTTTGCGCACATGCCGCTCGAGTTTTCTGATCGCAACAACACTATTGCAGAACAAACGACCGAAACGTCTCAGCGAAAAAACAAGTTTTTGCATTGTTCTGTTAAAAAACTTATGAACCACTGTAAGGCAACATTTTAATAAGACCTGAAGCAAATCATATGTTTTTCAAAATAAAGCAACAATTGTTTGCCAATGAGCCAAAGGGGGCTCCTCAACAAGCGGTTTGGGGAACCTTTCTAAGAATTTGCCTCAGGCCCCGAAATTCTAATATCCACCCCTGTCTGTGAGTCTGGATTTTCAAACCCTGTCCACATTTGACATTACAGTAAAACAAAAGTTAAAGAATAGACCAGACATTGAGAATGACATGAGATTACAGTAGTTCTCACCAACACATCCCCAAAAAGTCCAAGACTAGTTGCACAGTTGCAAGTTCACTCGTCCCACTGATTAGCATGGGTGCTGTTTGTTATGCATATGAATGTAAATACAGTGAACGCAACATGTAAAGTGTACATTTTATCTTGTCTATTGTTATTCGAACCCCTTCAGAGTTGATGTTAATGGCTGGGGCCGAGCGCTTACGTCATATTTTTGAATGGGGCCGCGAGCTTATGTCATATTTTTGAATGGAGTCGCGAGATAAAAAAGGTTGGGAACCACTGCACTAATGCCAGTAAAACCTGCTTCTCCTACAAACAAACTTTAATACATGCAAGCCACATAAACGTTAAGTTACAACATTGAAATCAGACTCACCCACTCCGCCGCTGTCCCCCATAAATGACAAAAGCAGCAAGAAGATCAGTGACGTCAGACGTTCCAGAAACATTTTCTTTGCCATGGCCACAGAAGATGCAAATCATGTGGTGCACTACAACTGGGTATCCAAATCACTTAAATATTAGAAAATTGCATGCGAGAGTTCTAATGTATCTGAAACACATACAGAAAGTTCCAAAAAATTTTATTCATTGTACAGACATCTTTTAAAAAACATTACCATCAGCCAGTTTTCCACTTTTTCAAGATGAGCTGCATTCCACAAAGATGTGCCATTTCAAATTTTACTAGGTTTTAATGCGAAACCGCTTCGTTTGAACAATTTGAAGTCATTCTATTAAAACCTACATCTGAATTAAGCACGAAGATATTGATAATCCAGTGCTTGTTCTACTATAACAAGCATTCTGTACTGCTCTTTTTTGGTGCTTTTCTCAATAACATTGCTACAACGTTTCACAAATTGTTATCACAATATAAGTGATTTTATCTGTTTGAACAAGAGATCATTGACGATATTGCAACTAACAACCAGATTTCACATTCTCAATGACTGTATCACTTCACCAAAAACAATCCTAGCAAAAACATGCAATATTCACTTTTATAGGCCTACCAGCACTTCACTACTAAATGCAACATCCCCTTTTCTCACATGGGAACAACCTTCCAATAAATTTCAGTGGCAGCCATTTTCACACCAAGTATGCTATGCAATCTGATGCATGCAATGAGCACACAATTATAATCGCATTTCAACGTCTCTAACACAATCTCACCTTGACAGACTGTTGTTGCGTCATAAACACAAACAATGGGCTACGCAGAACTTCAACAGCATGGAAGGTAACACATAAAAAATTTGAGAGGAAGCCGCTTTAATGTTTTCACAAACGACTTGTCTCGTGTGTCAGTCGATATGAACTGAACGTAGACGTTACGATAGATTCCAGACACGGGGCGATTACAACACAAATGTAATCGATTGCCATTACTTGTGGCATGCTCGATTACGATTACAATTACAAATAAACAAAATAACAATTATTTCGATTACGATTACATTGAAAGTAATCATGATTACAATCGCGATTACATTTGTCTTGAAGCATTCTCAGAAAGAAAACAAAACCTATTTGCGTGGTTTCAGGGAAGTATAATTTCAGACAACATGTGATATGAATGAATGCAATAAACGAAATCACCAATCTGTAAGAGTTAAGGTCCGGAAAAATAAAAAATCACATTAACTTTTGAGCTGACTGAGATATTTGTGCAGACAACAAACCAGTTGCGTAAGTTGAAGTTTGAGCCAGGGGTGAAAACGTAGCTGACAGAAAAACCTCGGCCACGGTGAGGCACCCACTAGCTAACACTAAGAAAAAAACATGAGAAATGATGGTGAACCCGGATGTGTATGGCTACACTAAAACCCTAATTCAAAGCGAAATACTCCGCGGAGTATTGCTGACTTTAAATCAGCTTATGTTCTACCAGGATCAGGCGCCGGATCCGGAGTCAACTCTAATGACTGGCAGAAGCCAACCACTTTCAAAGGCACCCTATTTATTAGATTGTAAGTCGCAGATTATGTTCTTTGTCATACTTTTCTGCGGCTTACAATCAAGGACGGCTTATCTTTAGCTCATCAAAAGGTCTAGATGACGCTTAATCTTTCTTTGCCTACGTTTTGTGGACCAAACTCTCTTTTCGCATTCTCTTTTTTCTCTTCAGCATCACGTGCACAGTGCGCACTGCACACTCCGTTGAAGGAGGGCTTATGATGAACAGAAGGCAGTTGTAGTGGTGTAAGCATCATTACCAGCGTTGCCAATTAAACGCAAAACGTGCTAGTACAAGAAAGTAACCCAAAGGCTTAGGTAATCTTTGCTCAATGCAGGGCCCCAACCAGCTGATAGTTTCGGTTGTGGGCAAAATGATCGCACGTTTGTAATATTGTGTTGCACCTAACAAGTATACATGTTTTCAAAATTTCGGGGGGAGAGGAAATTGCCCGGTTGCCACCCATCTGGTACCACAAATCATTAACACCATTTCGTGCGGCTTACAATCAAGGGCGGCTTACAATTAAGGGCGGCTAACAATCGAATTAATACGGTAATTAAAATTAAGCCTTTTGTGATCAAACAGAAAGGAATTGATTGAATTGATTGAAACGTGTTTTCTGACCAACGTTAACGTTGTCGTATGTCGCTACATCAGGGGTAACCAATGTGGTGCCCACGAACACTGGGTCGCCCGCAAGGACCAAGTACGTGGCCCGCGCGCCTGTTCCAAAGATAACATTAGCATTATCAGGGTTTTCACATTAATTAATGTGAATACTGAAATAATTGAAGGTAAATTGATAAAAATTTTTATTTTAAAAGTGTGTATCAAACTAGTAGCCCTAGGCATTAATCCGTGCACAAGAAGTAGCTCGCAGTTTCAGAAAGGTTGGTGACCCCTGCACTATATTATGACACTAGGGGATAACAACGAGCATTTCACCGCTAATGGTGGTAGTCTGAGATTCTTCCAGCCAGCTCTTTACGCTGACTATGGCAATAGGTCATCAACGATTTCACTTTCATAATTATAATTAGTATGGCCGGCTCGTTACCAGGTTGTTGTGCACGTGAAGTATGCAGCAACCACTGTCACACTCTACATAGCTTGTTTATGGCCTTTGTTTACTTTTGCACTACAGAATAATTATCAGTACTTTAATAAAAGTTATTAAAATTGTATTGTGATCATCACATGGTCAAGATCCGGACTGCTGATTTTTGTTACTGTAACTACAGTTTAAAGTCGTGCATCTTGCTTAGCTGTGAGTTTAAGCTTTTCTCGCAATACTATTCATTCTTGTAATGAAGTATACATCTGGAACTAGCCAGAGGTGAAAGTAAGCCGGAACGGCCCGGAACGCCGTTCCGCTAAATGAAATTATTGCCGGTACGGCGTTCCGGTTAGAATTTCTAGTAGGTTGGTATTATGACGTTGACGCAACAATGGCGGTACCTGAACTTTACTAGAAACAGCTTTTACATCTTATTTCCTGAGCAAGGTAT
>Ga0210059_1002912_pt1 | contig 27101 bp, 18 predicted proteins | sample Ectturendosymbi2_FD_188042 | JGI IMG/M metagenome (GOLD analysis project Ga0210059, IMG submission 188042) | Ecteinascidia turbinata endosymbiont from Florida, USA - Sample 2 (SPAdes) (version 2) | ecosystem: Host-associated > Tunicates > Ascidians > Unclassified | place: Key West, Florida... | reverse complement strand
CCTGCTTTAATGTTGTTTAGTTCATTGGACAAATCATCTAAATAAACAGCAAACAAGTATGGACTCAGTACTCCCCCTTGTCTAACCCCATTAGACACATGAAACGGTTCAGAAAAATGCTTGCCCACTTTATTTGCATCGTTTGTTCTTTGTACCAATGTTTCAGTAGGCGCACAAAACACATTGGCACCTTTCTTTGAATTAGTTTCTCAAATAATTTCATGTGTTTGAATTAGTTTCTCAAATAATTTCATCATTATTATTGCTTGACTGTATTTGTAGAACTTGTTACAAAACCTAACTTTAAAGCCCTGCGTTCCATAGTATTGACTTGCAATATACATTCGACATTTGACGGGATTTTTCAGTTTATCATTTTCTACTTTGCAATTGGAAAACCTGTGCGTGTTCCTCTTCGACCGGTCAATCATAGCAATTAGATTGAATAACTTTTTAAAACAACTTAAAGGTGTTTGAAAATTTTATTTTGCATATTTAAAACCTTGGAAAGGTTGTGATTGGTTAAATTTTAAACACACCGGGCCTTGATGTTGATATTTTTATGCTTTTTAGCAACAGCAGGGCTAATGTAAACGAATTATCAAACTGTTTTGTGTTTGAAAGCTATGAAACTTAAGTAAACTTTGCAATTGGTCCCGCAAAGCGAAAAGGCTTTCAAAAATAATCAGGCACCTCGTTACCCTTGGATCTTCCCTGCGCTGGCGACATCGTACATCTACAAACTTGTGTTTCAAAAAACAATGTATCGATCAGCTAATTGATTTTTTATTGGATAGCTGCTAAGATGTGCAAATGCTCAGTCACGTCCAACTCTACGTGGAGAAAGGTTGCTGGATCTCAACCTTGCGGTTTCAGAACGCGACAGCGTCTGATGAAAAACACGACATGTTAAGACCAACAATGAATAATGCAAGAGTGCTTTAAATTGTAATTGCTCGCAGAAGGCTTGAGTGGCGCTGAAACGCGAACCAGTTCGTATCGGCGTTGATTTCACAACCTGTTTTCTTTTTGTTCAGGCCCTAACCGCCAATCCCTTGCTTATCAGTAACAGCATCACAAGGCAGGAGTTGTGTGGTCGGTGAACGTGCAAGATGGGATAACTGGCGACGGCGAATGCGACTCTTGAGATCTTTGCGCCATGTTGGGTTTCTGTGCGTTACGAGCTGAACTGCTGATAAAGTGGTCAATCTATTTTTATTACGCAGGTTCCGTTTCAAGCTTTGGGTTACTTTAAAACAAAGGCTGAGACAGTTTTAAAACAGTAAAGCCCCACAAATGTTGCATTATTGCCAAGCAACCAGTGCTTGACTTTCTCGGCATGGCAAACAGCTTATTGTCTTTTCTTTCAGCTTCGTCATGTGATGTTGAAAACTGTTGCAAAACTGAACAAGCTTTGTGATGAAAACAAACATGTTTTTCTTGTGAAATTTTTTAAATGTTTTCCTTGCATAGGAACAAATCTTTAAGGATGCAAGAACCTAGCTTGGAATTGAACAAAAAGAGATACATGACACAGCAACAACGCTGATTTTAGATACACACTAGGTTATTTGTTGGTGCATAAAAACAAACATGACATTGAATGGTACAGTAAAATCCTCATTACTTGCTTATTATTTGTATTGTTTTTAAAAGTTTGTTCACGTTTTCGTAATTGCAACATTTTTGGTTTCTCTGCTCCGCAATGCTTCGTAAGTAAATCTTTTTGTATCAAGTGCAGTTGCTATTTTGTCAAAATAAAGCCCCAATTATTTTCTCCTTGCGCAGACTCTACCCGCCTCCACGACCTCTAAAGATTTTTCGGTAGGATCACCTCATGGGCCTGCTGGTGGTGGAGGGCACAAGGGACGAACCGGCGGTGGTCCTCCAGTTTTAAAAATTAACCCTTTGGGGGACGGTAAAGCCGTTGTGGTAGTTCGGAAGGTGGGCTAGTGACGTCACTGACTTATCTCATAGGTCAGAATTGGCGAACCGTTTGTGGGAGACAGACAACGAAGACATCTTTGCACCTGGATTTTAATGCTGATTCTTATAAAACAAAAATTACATACCTTTTATAGTCTTCAAGTTATCCTAATTACGACGTCATAATGACGTTGTTGCAGTTTTCACCTGAAGCCGTCACAGCAACTTCGCACACGCGCAAAACTTGCTTCATAAGATGCGCAAAGTCTTACCCTTTGCAGAGGGGTCTACGATTTTCATGTTGGTACTCGGGTTCGTGAGTTATGGCCAATTAAATGTCTGTGTCAGAGTAGTGTCACATCCCGTTCCCAAGTTGTGTCTTGTTAACTACAAAATTTTCTGTAAAAATTTGACAGTTTCTTTAGAAGTCGTTTATCCTTGTCATGCCATGTCTATCACCATGCGTTAGCTGGCCATTTTAAAGGTCTTGGAAATAATAAGCCTACTGGTAAAAATTGATATTCACTTTTGTTACATTGCTTTCCGAGACTTACTTTGCTTTCACAGTTTTAACCTATACTGTTTATTTATGCACTTTACCAAACTTGTGTTTGCGTTTCGTTTATATTTTTAGTGATATAGAAAAGTTGCTCTTAAAATAAATATGAATTTCTCCTTCAAACTTTGCGGACATTTTATTAATATTGATCAAGAAAGAAAGGAAAATTTCAAACTAAAACAGATGCTGTGAAGATGTTCATGATACAGGTTCATTATCGCCAGTGCTGACTTTGGTGATTGGCCTTGTTGAGATCTGATTTGCAACTTCATGCAGTGGCGAATTAAATCCTGATAGCGCCTACGCTGCGAAGATCACAAACTTACCTTATTATATTTTCGGCCAAGTTATACGTAAGCAGATTGTTATTCTTCGACATTTTCAGACAACCGTCGGTCATTTCGCAATTTACACCTCATTACTCGAAACTACATGCTTGAGCAAAATCTTAGCTGTCTCTTTCCAAAGGGGTTATTGTTGTTTAAGCTGGTGCGCTTGCTTTGGTCTCTTATGATAAAGGAATACGTCGAGATAACTTCTTGCTCTGTGGAACAAAGCAGTTGTCTTGTCGAAAAGCAGTTGTCGAAGTAGCCTACCACAGAGGTAAAACGAGAACAGTTGAATCTGCTCGCAAAGCATTTTACTACAGGAGGTCGAATTCGCGTCCGTACGCATTTTCTATCCTGTAATTGTAAGTAAAAGCTTAAAGGTAAAATGATGAAAAGAGAGCAAGACTTCTGAAGTTTCAAACACATGATAAGGCATTAAAAACTTGGATTTTTACTTATAGCACACACCATGACTATACACTTTCACTACCAAACTAAAGAAATATTACACTTTCATAACCAAAGTAAAAATCTAAGCAATAGTAGAGCGAACACAGTAGGCTACATGAATTTGCAAGCGCATGCCGCTGTTGACCACTGAAACCAAGAGTCCTTTGTGCCTAATGTTGGAAGGCGCCGTTTGAATGAGTCAACAAAGTGGTTATCGTTACCAGTGATCACTTATTACAAATCTGTACCAACCCTGTTCGAGCGGAAACGCAAGGAAATTTTTACACTTAAAGTTAGCAACAAACCATTAGAGTTAACTCACTGACGCGCGCAAGTGGTGAATACATAAAAATGCAGTGGTGGTTCTGAATGCTTGCTATGTTACTGTGTGAGAATCTGACAAGCGTTTTTGTGCATGTATGCACTAACGGAGAATGGATATAAACCCAACACATGATATCTTGGGTCTGTTGGACTCAGATGGAAAAAAAAAAAAAACGTTTGTTCGCAATAATGGCAATTATACATGCCTGGTGCGACATGGATTTAGATTCCTAGTGAAACTACGGTTTGCAAGTAAAAGTAATCATCAGGTACCACTTCAACCTAATAACAAAATGACAGCGTTAATTCAACGCGTAATTGACATTGATTGTAATAATAGGTGATTCTGTCATTCGCTGTCACTGTCACTTTTGTCTACTCCACATGGTTTGCGTTTTATTTGTACCTGAAATACTGTAAGAATAAATAGAATAATGAGCAAATATTGTATTTTAGACTTTCGACTGGAGTAAGCTTCCTTGCAAGGAATGCAAGGTATTGTGTAAATTTGTTATGGTGTTTTAATGTGCGTTTTTGACAAGACGTACTACACCATTTAAGCTTTGTTTGGGCTGTACCTTAAAAATAAGATTAGTTTTAAATCATTTCTCCATATTAATCAGATTTGTGAATAGCTTTTCAAAAGATAGAAACATAAAAGACCTAAAAAACACAGCCTGCTGGAGTTAAACTTTTAGCAGCAGTTCTTTATGAACGTACAGTAGCCCTAAAAATGTTGGTTATGCGCAAAATGAAAACAGTGCAGTTCAAATTGATCTGTGCAAGCTTGACCAAAACAGACCACTTGATCTGTAAAATCCGCAGCCAATACTAGGCTCGTTTGCTATTTAACTCACTTGAATTAAACAAACAATGTATAGATAAAATCTTAAATTTTTATATTGTTAAAATCCGCGGTGGTGTTTTTGTTTGGGACACCAACAGTGTTCTTATTTACTGTACAGATTGTGAAAAATGGTGACCAATCTTGTTTAACCTGATACAAAAGTTTTGTAAATTAACGATATAAGAGTTTTTAAACTTTGGTGATTTCCTGAAGGATCGCGTAGTTCAACCACAAAAATAGCCACTTTCTTGGCCTATAAAACGTAACCATTTCTGTGTGAGACCCAACCATTGCCATGAGAATCTGGGGTATTTAAGTAAGAGAACATTTTGACGCCACCCTATATGAATCCCCCAAAACGTCTGGTCTGGATCCGCCACCTAATGGCTATTTTTATTTGCCGAAATCAAAATCAAGATGCTTTGTCCGTTTGACGAATTCAGTATCTTTTCACTCACCGAAGTTATGTGAGGACACCTCACGACCGGGCGTCATCTTTCGCCCGAGGTGGAAACGCTTCGGTTTACTTCGACTTAACGTCACTCAACTGGATTACTTACAGTACAACGTAGCTTGTTGCGCTAACCACATGCTAGCTGAGCTGATTTCTACCGTGATTGGCTAATTACATTTGTTTTTTGCAAGTTGTATAATGTTAACGGTGTAGGTAGACATTGTTTTGAAGAATACTATAATAATAATAAATCATTCTCCAGACAGCAATCTTCGACAGTTACTGTAACGTGTGGTGCTGCAAGAATAATAAAGAGCTTTCATATCCACCTGCCTGGTTTGCAACTTGACGTGTGTATCGGCTACACAATGTTTTTGTGACTAAGCTGGTGGGCATGCTCCCGTGTTTTGCAAGAAACTTCAAACTATCTCTAGCATTCGGTTGAGGCATTAAAGTCCGCATCACTCTTAGGTGTATGGGCCACTAAAAGCCGGCTGCAAATGATGTCACGCTCCTTCGGTGGTGACTTTTTTTGCATAGCTCCGGAATGAAGCAGGTCAATCCGTCGAGACCAAAGGAGATGATCATCAGTAAAGTCTGTCCGTTTCACGAGAAAAGCGACGACTACTACACAGAAAAAGGTTGTCGCAACCGATGATGCCAGAAGTCTGTCTTGTTGTCATTCGGGATATGCGCAAATCGACTACTTTTAAGTCCGGCAAGCTGATCGACGAAATGCCCGAAAACAACTTTGGGCAAGACGCAAATTTATTGCCAGGCCCGCAGCCACGCGGGGGCAGTGCCCCTGAAATTTTGTTGCGCTCAGAAAATTCATAATAAACACATAATGGAAACAAAAATCCAGCCGGCCTAAAATGTATTCTACCCCCCAAAACTTGAAACCCAGCTACGCGCCTGCTCATTGTTACGTCAACTTTATTCGGTTCTCACTTCATCGACCGAATGTTCTTCCAATAGGACTACAGTTAACGACTTCCTCAACAGTGCGACCACCGCAAAGTGCAGTGAGTTTCAACCAAATCTTCAAAACTTGTGAGAACCTGTAACTGAAAATCGACGTCAGCGTGTGCCTGAAGCACAGGGAAGTGTGTTTCAGGTTAAACCGCTGGAAACACACTTTTTGCGTTGTCCTGACCAACTTTCGCTTTTCAAGCTTCACTGCGTTTTTATCGGGATTTCTTTTCGAATAAGATCAGCGTGTGTTTCGCCTGCCATGTCTTAAACGAGTGGTCTCTTTTCTGAGATACACGAGGCAACAAAATCCAACTTCTTAAATACGTCGTTTAGCGTTTGGGAGATTGTGCCTATCTGCAGCTAAATCCCAAAGCATTTTTCAACAAAATCACGACCACAGCAATCTCCCAAAAAACGCGCGCGTTTTCTTCGAAAACGAACGTCTATCGCGCGTTCTGCTCCAACCCCGCATCGACATTGAACGATCCAAAGCACATTTTACGAGGGACGTGATGACTCGGCACTCGTTCGATCGCGAACAACACCAGTCCGTGAAGCAGTTTCTTTTTTTGTATCTGAAACAATGGGTTTCCGCAAAAAAACAACGCAATATGAAAGCAGCAGCCGCAGCAATGGCAAAAGATTTTCTAGCTGTGTTCTTTCTTTCCGCGTCATAACTCATGACGCCATCCGGGACGCGAGTTCGGTGCCAGGCACAGGTGCAGGCTAATTTTTGGGGGTGCGAAGGATTTTTGCCCGAATTTGCCCAAACTTCCCCGATAAGTTTTGGGCGACTTTGCCTACTAATTTTTTCAGATCATGAAGACCTTTTTTTGGTATGACCTCCAAAAAAAGGTCTTCGTGTGTTTTTCTGCAAACGTTGGGCGCCATTTTTGCCCGGATTTTTAGGGATTTCGCCCAGATTTGCAACGATTTTCAGTGAATCAAAACTTTTCTGGGTGCGCTTTCACCTCCGCCTCCAACACCACTGGTGCAAGGCGAAAAAAAGAGGGGTGGGGCGAGGGGGGAACGAGTCACGCGACTTCGGCTTGTTGAGGTTCCGGTTGACGAAAAGCGATGTCGTAGATTTGACTGTAGTCGGTGACGAAGTGCGCCTCGACCCCTTTCCGGATGTACTCGGCGAGATCGTTGAAGTCGCGCTGATTATCGCGCGGGAAGATCAAGCACGTCACTCCCGCCCGTTTCGCCTGTGCAAGAAACGGCCGAGATTTGAAAGAAGGAATACACAAAAAACAAATTTTGAAAAAAAAACAAACAAAGCTGGAATTAAAAAAACTTTGGAGTTTCAAAATAACACAGAGGATGTGGAACATCAAAGTCAGAGCAGTGCCTACAGTAATAGGAGCTCTCGGAGCAACTAGCAACAATCTGGAGAACCAACTCGAGGAGATCTCTGGCAAAAACAAGATCCTCCAACTGGCAAAGACAGCAACACTTGGCATTGCACCATCGCAGGAAAGGTGCTTGATCTCTCAGAGTCCGGGTAAGACCCCAGGGTCTGAGAAAACCACCCACCTCAACGCAAGAGATGAGTGAAGAACAAGAACGAGAGATGACAAAAACTCTGGAGTTTTCAAAATAATAAAAACCTCAGGAGTTTCATTTTCGAAGAAGGTTTGACACGATACCAAAAAAAACTCTTCTGGGGTTTTCAAAATGGTAAAAAAACCGGAGTTTCATTTGTGAACGATGTTTGGAACAACCAATTCAGAGATCGCCAACGCAATTAACCAACTCACCGCGAGAGTCTTTTCTTTGATCCCCCCCACTGCAAGCACTTTACCAGTCAGCGACACTTCGCCAGTCATGGCGACGTCTTGCCTGACTGGCTTGCCTATCGCCAGGGACAGCATGGCAGTGACCATCGTGCACCCAGCGCTGGGACCGTCCTTCGGCGTTGCGCCCTGAAAAGGAACGCGATGCAAAAAGCATATATGACAAATACGACGCAGCCTTGTCCGATGTTCCATTGAAGTTTTGATAAAAAAAAAACAGCACGCGCACGAGGCATGCTTTACTTTGTCGCCAGTTTTTTTATCAAAGCATATTTGTGGCGGCTTTAATTCCAGAATCAAGGAGACGCAGGCGCTGCTTTCGTCAAAAAAAGCAGTTTGCGTTCTTATCTGGCAGTGACGGCCGCTTATTTTTCTTGTATCTTCGTTCTGGAAACGGGGTTGGAAATGTGCGAAACGCAGACACTCGAAATGCACTGTTCGCGCAATCTAAGCACATCGTGTTCGACCCAAAACAACACAGCCATTTTCGGTGACATTTTTCGACTTGTGCACAAGACAGGTCGATAACAAATGGCGGAAGTCAAACGTCAAGCAACATTCAGTGGCTCAGCTACAGTTACAATAACAAAAACGAAACCAATTCTCTGCGCAAACATAAATAAAACCAAAATTTCATCGGATGAAACCGGAGTAAACTGGTTCAGTCTAGTTACGTTGTTATGCCGGCTCCACCAACCTCGGGGACGTGAACGTGCAGATGCGCACCGTTGAAAAAATCGTTTGCGCGGTCGGCTTTGCGCAAGAACGACCTCGCCACCGTGGTGGCGATCCGGGCCGACTCCTTCATGACGTCACCGAGCCTCCCGGTCAGCTCGACAGTGACGTCAGAGTTCTCCTTGGCGTCGCGCTGGCGCCGCTCGCAGCATTCGATGAAAAGCGTGGAGCCGCCTGTGCGCAGAACAACCGTCGCGGTTTAAGTAATTCTGCCGCAAGTAATTCGCTTTTAGAAAAGTTTAAGATTTTAGACGCCACGTCTGTAAACGCAATATTATACACGACATGCATCATTCACACATAAAATAAGCCATTGAAGCGAATATATTTTTTGCCTGTGCAGAGCGATTTGTGAGTCACAATTGTTTATTGTCATCATGATGGGAGTTGGAAGCTCATTGCATTAAAACGGAATCACGGCCAACAGGTTCGTATTTTGTCCGAACCACCCATTGCGTGTTTTAAAAATTGCAAGGATTTTGGTGTGCTTGAATACTTTCAAGTCTAACTATTGATTTTTCTTATTTGGTTGAATTGCTGAAGTTACTTAAGTAATCTGCCAGAAACTACTTGTTGCTTGAACAATAAATTTTTGTTACCTGGCCCTAGGCACGGCTGGATTTACCTACGTGCGATACCCTAGGTAGACCAAACTCATCAGAGGTCCCCGAAACTGTTGATATCAGCAGCAGGGGTCAACAGTGTGCATTTTTTCCATTGTTTCGTGACAAATCGATTTCAGTGAGCCCAAGGCAATTAGTCGGCCTTAGGCCAATGGTCCAGTACGCCCGTTGGTAAATTTGGCCCTGCTGGTTGCTATGCCATCGTTCGAGCGGTAACAACCGTAACATACGAGACCTGGCATTTTATCAGGTTCTGTTTATCTTTGGGAAGTTCGAAGAATTTCGTTCAATCGGGTGGTTGCGCCACAGAGATGAGCATTGGGCCGGACTTGGATCCGGACTATGCCGGATTTTGTTGAACCAGGATTGGACCCGGACTGTAAATTTCTTCATGAAGTTAGGATCACGACCGGATTTGGACTGAGTTAATGGAAAAGAATTGCGTGATATTTGCTATTAAAATGGTGTATTTTGTTACATTTTTTGGACTTGGACTTTTAATTTCAAAAAACGTTTGATCTGTGGTTGGACTTGGACTAAATTTTGAATATTCAAGACTGGATCTGGATCGCAAAATATGACAGTCCGCTCATCTGTGTTGCACCACAGGGTAACTTATCGAGGTGACGCACAGCACTGTATGGGAGCGGTCAGGCCCGTAGCCACAGGGGGGGGCATTAGGGGCAGTGCTCCCCAATTTTTCGTGCCTCAAATTTTGTTGTGCCCAAAAAAATTTGCTTTAAACATGATAAAAACAAACATTGTTCCGCACTAACAACGCATTTTCTCCCCCAAGCCTTGAAACCTGACTACGGCCTGGGTGCGGTGCTTCGTAAGTCAAACACGTCGTCTCACCCATGGCCGTCCAGGCCAGGCCCATGACCACCCCGGGCGGCGTGGTGTCGTATAATCGGTTTGAGGTGAACAAGGGCTTGCCGACGAAGTCTTCGAGATTGTCTTTGGTGATGACGATGCACTTCTTCTGATCCTCCTCTTCGCTGACGATCTTGAACGCCGCCTTGCGGTGGACCTGTTCGTAACAAAGACGACAACAGATGGCGGGAGCTGTGAACGAAAGAACCTACCAATATTTTGCGTTGCGATTCGAAAGTACGGTTGCCAAGGAGAGAGTAGCACTGCGTGCCCAGAACAACTAAATGTAAACCCAAAGTTGCTTGCGTGTGAAACGAACGAAAGAACACTCAAGCCAACAGCATGAATTCGCGTTTCCTTTGTTTTTTGTGACGTCATCAAGTCACCCGTCTCGCAACACTGCGTGTCACGTGACCGCTGTCGTAAACATTTCTTTCATCGCGCGTCAACAAAATTAACTCGCTTATGACAAAAACGCACTTTCGGCGCCAAGCGCTCGAGCAGCGCAGCGCGCACTTGGCGTGTTCGAGCCACACGGTGTCGAGACCAAAAGCACGCCTCACCTTTTCTATGTGCTTGAGCAAACTGCGCACCCCGCTCTCCCTGCAGTAGTTCTTGATCAGGGCCTTCAGTGCGTCTTCTTCGATGAAGGCCGTCTCGTCGTTGACGCCGCACTGGTCCTGGGCCAGTGGTATCAGGTATTTCTGCAAAGATTCGGGGAACACAATAAATCTTACAGAATGGGGGGGAAGGACGTCTGCAGCGTCTTTGAGTGTCTGCTCATGCTTTTACTGTGGCTTTAAATGTTTGTAACGAAAACTCGGCAGATCCGGAACGTTTCGTGCACTTCTCGATCTTGGGCGAAAAGTACGAACGTTTCGGACTTGGTCGAAAAGTATGAGCATTTCGAACTTGATCGAGAAGTATGAACGTTTCGAACTTGGTCGAAAAGCACACGAAATGTTAAATGCTTTTGACGTGCGACTCGCAGAACCACTGGCATGGCTTCCGCTACGTGGCAGTATGAAGAAAAACAGGACAGTTCAGATGATTTTAACAACATCCTGAATCAAGCAGCCGCACACATCAAGTCCAACAGAGAAGCAGGTTTGCTACCACCCGCTCCAACAAAAATCCCCCCTCTCTGTGAAATAGAGGAGGGAAAAACACTCCCGCTGTTGAAGTATGCTTAATCCGAGACACGGTGCAAGACGCAAACAGCAACACAAGGCCCAGCTTTTCGCGATCATCTTATTGCTAGCTTTCCGGACTTGGCACTTACCCGGGCGATGGCCATTTTCTCCTGCTCGACGTACCCCGAGACCTGGATCAGCTCCATGCGGTCGCGCAGCGCGTCAGGTATCGTGTCTATGACGTTGGCCGTGCAAATAAACAGGACCTGCAAATCAAGCCCGTAGTTACCGATCCAACGTGGCCTAAAGACAAACTGCTGAAACGAATTTCCATGACAGCTAGTAGCACGAATGGTTTTGTCTAAAAAAAAAGGAAAAAAAATCCACCATCATCAAAGTGCCACCGGGCACCGGCCATGTTGTCCGTTGAGAGGGTGAAGAGTTGGTTGAGCACGAAGTGAATACGACAAACACACCAGGTCGCTGTTTCGCGAATAAAACAACAACAAACTCAATCTGACGTCATACTTTCGAAAGGTCCACGGTGACGTCGAGGTAGTGGTCGAGGAAGTTTTGGTTTTGTTCCGGATCGAGGAGTTCAAGTAACGCAGACGACGGGTCGCCTTGGAAACCCTTTCCTATCTTGTCGACCTGCATTAATGTACACTGGTAACGACGACAGATCACAACATAAGCTAGTGACATGTGTCAGTCTCTACTGGTGGGACATGACAAAGGTTATTTCATTATAAGTTTATTACAGGACGGAAGGTTTGCAAAAAAACTAAACAAAGGGATAGACTGATTTACAAACGCAAGTTTAACTAAGAGCTCTCACCCAAAACTTTGGCACTGACAGGGTCTAGTTTAGCTTGGTTGCTGCTCGAAGTGGTTTGGATTCCAGCCCTACGCCTTGGAACTAATACGTGAGGATTGTCTTTACTTTTCACACTTTATTTCAGGACACAGGGTGATTCCTTTCGACTGAAGGTGACATCAGCAAACTCACCAGTCTCACGGGCATAAGCCATTTGTGCTTTTGTGACCTAATAAACATTTTAAAGACACAGTGGATGTTTTGCGTAAGGTCACTAACTCACTATACGTAAGGATTGCAAATATGAAAACCAAGCTCAACAGAACACGAACCAGACAGTTCCTTGCCCAGAACACCCATCTGCAAATAGCTACTTCTCATGGGCAACTGAATGGGAAAGTTTTCAGAGTTGACTCTCAAAGCTGTTACGTCAAATATTAGCTGCGACGGAGCGAATGCTTGCTGAAGCGTAAGCGTGTGACCCAAGCTTTCTGTCTTGAGTACAAAACGCTACGTTTCGCTTTGCGACAAGCCAGACCACCGACAACCAATCACTGCGTGAATGTGTAAGTTTGGATCGTAGGGAATGATGACGAAGCACTGACAAGAGTGATAGCTTTTTTCCAAGTCTTCTGCGTAGGGCTGATAGTTTAGTTATGCTAACGGATGAGCATTTGGCGAAAATGGTTAGTGGATAATAATTCGGCGAAGTAATTTCCTTGCGTCTTTTCAGAATGAAGCCGAGAGATATATACAGGTCAGGGAAGTGCATATAAGCTTTGCTGGGTAAAATACTTTTGTTCATTCGTTTCAACGTCCTGTGTAAAACAATACATTAAGTTTTTTTAAATACAGCAAAAGACTAGAGTCCGTTTCTACCAACTTGAACCAGTAGCTAGTGTAGCAGGTTGAGATCCATCTCTCGCCGGTAAGTACGACGTAAAAACTGTATAAAAACAATCTCCCCTACAGCTCCATTACAGGCAATGCGGTAGTGACGCAGCATAAAAGCATTGTTACAGAACAAGCGACTATTAATCACGGTTGCACGGTCACTTTCGATTGCAGCCAATCACCGAATGTAACTAGCAATTGACTCTTCAACACTGATCAACAGCGAACGTGACCCAAAAACTTTGGTATATTCTGCTTTTCCTGCAGTTGGCAATAATACCAGCATTTTAAGTGCACAGCAAAAAATACACGATAGAATTCAACCAGAAATGCGCAAAAATATCGTCAATCACAAGATCTATTTCGATAACTCGGACATCAGGCCAAGGTCGCCCGAGGGACGCTTGTTGCTACGCGACATCACCTCGTCGATAAGCACGAGCGGGTTTTCCGTTTTCGTCTTCTTCAAACACTGTATCATTTTTCCGGGCATGGCTCCCACGTACGTCCTCCGGTGACCTTTGATCTCTGCGACGTCATGCATTCCGCCAACGCTGAACCGGAAGTACTGTTGTCACAAAACAGTTTTTCGTATTCTAAATGCTAATTTTTCCAATTCAGCATGAAGTAGCAAAAATGGCCCCCGACTCGATTCGCGTTTAGAATACTGGTGATGAAGTGGCCTAACGAGAACGAAGTTTTACTGGTGGGTAACTTTGTTAATGACAACTGATAATTATGCACAGCTTAAAACCATTGGAGTTTAAGCTTCTGCAAAATAATGCAGCGTAAAAATACGAATCGGCTTTAGTCAAAGACAGTTACAAAGCTCAAGTATAATATCAACGGTGTTCGTGCGCTCAGAATCAAGTCACGAACAAAACATTAAGAAACGTCCTGTTTTACGCTAACCTTCCTATCCAGAGCTCGTGCGATGGACTTTGCTATGCTGGTCTTTCCAACACCAGGCGGCCCATAAAAGCATAGGATCTTGCCGTGGGTGTGCGCCCGAAGCATGCTGACCGCAATGAACTCAAGAATTCGCTTCTTTACGTCATCCATTCCGTAATGGTCCTCCTCAAGAATCTGCAGGTTAGAGAGTGGGAGGGAAATAAAGCGTCAGGCTCTGCAGAGAGCAACCAGTGAGGTTTCCCTATGCTTCGGAATTATGTTTATTCCTCCAAAGCAAACTGCGTTTGGAAGCAGGGACCCGATTGGAAGCACGTCTGCGGGGCCCCACTCCGTGGTGTGTGCAGAAATTTTTGATGGGGGGCATCGACTCACAATGATAAAAATCGGTGATGTTAACGAGTGAGGCCTGACGGGGCGATACCAAGCTGGGGGTGTTTGGGGACATGCCCCCAGGTTCACATCCCCAGCAGAAATTTCAACGGACATCTCCGTAACACCCAATAAATCCAAGAGTTACTACATTCCATGCGGCAGGCCAAGTGGCCATGTGTTCAATGAAATTAGTCGACACTGCTTGATACGACCAGTCAGCAAAGATATAACAGCTTAGCTACAAAACATCAGCAAAAGAAAAAGCGTGACAACAGGACGTCACATAAACCTACAGCACAACCTTATAATGCTGCAATACGTCCATGTTAGGCCTTTGCTAATTTTGGATTCAATGGAAAAAAACGCTAAACTATTTAGGCGCTCTTGTTGGATTGACAATCTCAAAAGAAGTTTTAATTAGTTCGAGCTTATAAAAACTCCTTTGTCCGGTGGCACGGTCACGGTCATGTAAACCCTGACGGCAATAAACAAGTTAAGGAAAGAGTTGCACTTGTTATTATGTGGGAGAAATTCAAACAATTTCACGGGTTTGCGAATCTTGTGTGTTGCAGCTTCGATTTCCTCACAAAGCATATGCGCCTGTGCTTGCTACTTTTTAAGTAACCATTATTTTTTATATTTTTTTGAGGAACCGTTCTTTTTGCACACGTGTGACAGCCATTCAGTTGCCATAATTGAAATTAGGTGTTTTCAAGGTTTTTGCCAATCTGAGCTTGCCTCATCAGACTTGTACGAGAGAAAAAACGAATATCACTAAGACTGACTAAGCAGCACACATTTGCAATTCTGAAATAAATTTAACTTTCAGAAGACAAGCAGCAGTAACCACTGAAACAGCAACAACTATCAAACCGTATCTTGCAGCAATGGAACGTGACCTACCATGCGAAACGCTCACAACTACAACAGAAACAGTTCAAAATTTAAACCCTCTCTACCTTAACTCAGTGCTATTGAATAAAAACAGGCTACACATAACGGGCTAACAATGACCATTGTAACGATGACAGAACGAATTACGTTGATTTAGGGCAAGGCTGCCCAACCCACGGCCCGCGAGGTTGTTTTAAGTTGCCCGAGATGTAATAAGTTCGTAAGCAGATTTTTTTAAATTGTCAGTATTTTTTATAGGCTCAAGTATATTTGCCATGAAAACACACCAAAATTACACCTGTTGTTTCTGCTATGGGCCTAACACCCAAAAACTTGCATAACAAACGCTTCAAAATTATGTCAGTTTTTTTTATTTGGTTTACATCCATACGAGCTGGCAACACTGCATGCAACTATAGGACTCATTATCACCTCGTGCTATCGCGTAAAACTTATCAAAATCAAGGGATAAGTTACGTCACAAAAAACGTTTGTGGCCCGCAATAAATTTCCTCATGTGGAAGTGGCCCGCAACACTAAAAACGTTCGGAAGGCCTGATTTAGGGCGTTAAAAACGGCGCAGCTCACTTTGATTTTCTCCGTGACCCACCAAATGTTTAAGAAACGTTGGTTCAATTTTACTAATCCGAACAAGAGATGACGAGTATTTGATTTTGGAGCGAAAAAGTGATAAGAGCACCTTCAAACAAAATCAATATCAACAACAAACGAGAACAATTTTCGTTGCCTGGCAACGTCGCAAATTGGTCTCGCAGTGTACGACATGAGAAGCAACAAAATTACTTCGTTCAAACAGTTGCACTGCGACGTATTGCTGCGGTACTGTCTGTCAGACATGTCAAATGTTAACGACGCAAGCGGTGGAAGAGCAGGATTTCGGCTCCGATCCACGCCAAGCCCCGTCTTACCTCTTTCGCTCGTTTCAAATCCATCGTGTCTCGGCTTGACTTGCCCCACGGGATCGACGTCAACCAGTCCAGGTAATTGCGCGTGACACTGAAAAGCACAGAGAAATTCGAACAGGATATCTCAGGCACAACACAACGTTTCATTTTCACACCAAAACGCGAGCTGCAGGAAGAAAACTTTCCGCAAGAGACGTCGCGCTTGAACAATAAACTATATTGGCGAACGAGAACCGATTAAAAAAATATTCAGGGCAGCTTTACTGGTGGAATGGCGGCACACGTACCGGATATGTGATTAAATGAGGAGGATGCAAAGTTCCGCGCCAAAACTGAGCGTTAGTTCGACTGACGGCATTTGCAAACACTGAAAATTTCCAAACAGGGGGGCAGTATTCGCGTTTCGGAAATTCTACTTGCTAAGCCCGCTTCCTCTCCCGTTGGGGTCTGATTAAAATAATCGAACTTTTTCGAATGACGCCAGTGGCGTCCGGTGCTTGTGCGTCATCTATTAACAAAAGTCAAAGCATAAATAGTGCACCAGAACTGTAACAATAGTGGAGCGTTCGAGGGCAGTACCCCCCAATTTTTTTGTGGACGCCCTGAATTTTGTTGTGCCCAGATAATTTTCTATAGTTTGTTTCAAACATATAATAAAAACAAATACCTTTCTCACCCCTAAAACTGTATTTCCCTACCCCACAAACCCCGAAACTTGGCTAATGGCCTGTGCTGTATGCGGCTGCGGAACCACACATGTATTCGTGAGCGAAACGTCGAACAGGTGGCTAACGGAAACGACAAGAGTTGTGCCCTGTTTTTGGGAAACAGCAACAACGAGACCGTTCGTTTGCAGCTGCCCTCAGCTGGTAATGCTACAATCGTCTCAACCTTACTTGAACTCTGACGAGTGGTTGTCAAGGAAACCCAGCTTGGAGATTTCCTCCTCCATCACTTCCTGCACGTGATCAGGAACGGTGAGACCTTTCAAGCGGGCGCGGAACTTTTCTTCTATCGCGTCCTTGTCGTCTTTTTCCAGGCCTGCCAACGCCAAGCAAAGAATCGCGGGTCAGCAAAAAAACGAAACATTCTTTGCTTTGTCCATCCGTCAAAGCTCTTCGTATTCGATTTAAAAGCTGTAAGTTTGCTGGTAAGCTTTCGAGGAATCGGCCGACTGCGCTCTTCTTTGATCTTTTTGCGATGATTCAAACTTGCACACATCTGTATTCAAGCAACTGCACCACACAAGATAAACAAGGAATCAATCAGCAATTTTTTTATGGGAAGGAATTAAATTTTTTAACTGTGGGGTATAGTCACTTGAAGCTCGTCCTATGGCTGATTTATTAAAATCAGAAAATTACGCCTGCCATACAATTCTTTTGACCTATACCAGGGCATCGTAGCTATTTGCTGGAACTTGGGACTAGGTTTATCGAATTGGGCCTTTACATGAAGAGCTGATGTCGGGAAATGTATTGGTAACAGCTGCGTAAGTGCAAGGCCACCAATCATGAGCCGATGATACACGTGCGCCTCATCCTCGTGAAGCAGCTAAACATGAGGAAAGACGGAAGGAACCTCTGCAACACATCCCACTTCCCCTCGTATTACCATTATTTTCCTAATTTTCAACAACACAACGGGTGAAGCAGTTATTCGAATCTACGATGAGATTGAATTGATCTTCTCTCGGAGATCAATTCAATTTCACCGAAGGTTTAAAAAAAACGATTTTCGTCGTTTATGTAGTTCTACTGTGTTTGAGCTCGAGCTGATGATGCTTGCTGGCGAAAGATACACTCAGCAAACACCATAGTGTCCGATTGACTGCTGTACAGAGATTACTTCCGAAAGATATTGTTTGCGTAGTGTAGTCCTAGAATGCTGACCAACTGACTAAAAATGGCAACATGTTTTCTGACAAAGCCTCAGCCAACGGAGCCTAGCGATAAAACAAGCTCAGGCGATCAGTGCTGATCCCATAACGGACAAGTAAAAGACACACGTCAGCGACGCAGACTGTTGGATACCAAGCTCCTTCTTGATGATCTTCAGCTGTTCCTGCAGCATGTACTTCCGGTGAGTGCTCTTAATCTTATCCTCCACTTCCCTGCCGAGCCTGTGCTGGAGCTTGCTCAGTTCCAGCTCTTTCTTCAACAGAGACAACGATTTGTAAAGTCGTTCGCGCACCTGGGCAACAAAAGAAATCTCATGAAGGAAAATCACGTGGTTTGTAGCAGGGTTGCGGCGTCTCAGTCGTAAGAAGTCGGAGGTTTTTGGGTGGAGTCGGATTCCTAACAACACTGGGAGTCGGCGTCGGATTTTTTGTCCGACTCCAGATGCCCAGTTGGATCACTTTTCACATCACACTTTTAAATTAGGAATTCCTGTTGAAATGGTACAATTTCTTTTGAAATTTTCGTTGAAACAGCGATTTCTTGCTGTGCACCACGATTTCCATTGATTTTAACAACAAATTCCATTCCCTTTATGTTAAGGAGTCGGAGTTGGAAATTTTGGAAAGTCGGAGTCGGATATTTTAGAAACGTCGGGGTCGGAAATTTTGGGAAGTCGGAGTCGGAAATTTTACCTCCGACTATACAACCCTGATTTGTAGTGACGTTCGTTTTTTAAGCAAAAAAAAGGAAATGCAAAATATGTGACTACAACGAGAGCACTGTGATGTCACCTTGTTAGTCAATATCTTGCTAACTTTTATTATTTTTAACGCAAAAAGGCATTTTATGCTGATCATTTCACAACGATTGTCCGAACAAGACAAAGTGAGTGCTGATTGAGGAACAGTCCTGTAATTCTTTTAAATATTTCTAGAACAGGGTCGGTTCAATCCAGTCGTTTGTTGTCCGACGTGCGGTGATCAACGGCTTCCCAGTTACTCTGACTGGCTTGTTTTGCAAACCGGCCTCCAAATTCGAAAAGGTTAATTTTTACTTTGAGCTACACATATACTCACGACAGCATTTTTACACCATGCAAAGCAAGTTGCAACTGTAACAACTCAGAGCTTCTGTTTTATCCACGAGTTTTACTCCTGGTTCAGCCAACACTTCTGATGTAGTTTTCAAACACACAGACACAAAGATTTACACTTAATTCGCTTCGATGAGCATCAGACCGAAGAGCGCATTTTCTGCAAGCAGAATGACACACTCACATCAGTCTCCTCCAGGATCTCCTGCAGTTCTTCAGTGTCACCACTGCTCAGTGCGGCCCCCATGTCGCTCAGATAAACAGGATTGTCCATCACGCGTTGCCCGGCCTGCCAAGCAACAGTGACGTCACAGTTGCTCTTTGTCACACCCCTGACGAGCCGTTTCCACACAAACGCATGTTAGGGTTAAGTAGCGCAAGCTTTGATCAGCACTGTCATTATTTCGAAACATTTTCAGCGAGTACAGGAATTATTTCCAAACAAGGTTTTCTGCGAGTTTTAATCAAGCACAGTATTTCTGAATAACACCAAGCAGATATATGGGTTAATAATCTTTGTTGCCTTTGAAAAACAAACGCAACGAAGCTCTGACATAAACGCACGACGAATATATATATAAATTTCTCACAGAACATTTTTCACGACGTTCAAGTAATAGCTTGCTCCGGCACCAAACATGAACCTGCCTGGATTATTTGGGCGACCGACTCTTTGTAAAGTGGATTCATGGCGATGATGTCACGGATCGTCTTCACCACTTCGGCGGTCAGAGCTTTGATCTACAACAGAAAACTTCACTGTACAGGAAAAAAGAAGGTCGGAAGACTGTGTGTTTGACGGAGTCTCGAACGTGGCGGACTATGGCAGGGACTCGCACATTTAAGCCGCAACCAGCTGATATTTTCGGGAAGGAAATGTTTGAGTATTGTTGCTTTACCTAACAACTACAAACCTCTTTGGTGCTTTCAAAATGTTTTTTCTTTGCACAATTACAGGGGGGGGCAATTGCCCGGTTGCGGGCGTTTCTACAACGCAATCGCGAAAACCGAAGTCGAAATGGCGTTGGGACCATTCGCATGCCGATTTGACGGTCGGTGCATCAAATCAGGGGAAAAATCGCACGTTTATTTGCGGAAGTTATGCGATGAAGATTCTTCATACGATTAAAGACAAAAACAAAAAGGATCCAGTCAGAAAGCAGACCCTTCCGACATCCCAATCAGGACGTCACATATCTTACATCTTCAGATTTGATATGTTGCGGTTGCGAAACATTCTCCACGACCGCCATCAGAACGCCAGGTTCCCTTGCAGGTTGCTCAGATGCTTCCAGGCCTTCTCCGGCCGGTGATTGCTGGCTCGTGTTATCTTCGTCCGTGCTGAGAGGGGCGGAAAGCTTTATTCTGCAAATCACACACGACGATCAAAACAAACTTTTTTCAGCTGTTTCAAAGAAGCGGTACCAAGACCGCTTGTTTTTTTCCCAGACGTGGAGTTTCGATGCGCTTTGTTGTGGCGGGTCAGCGATTATACTACGCGCAGAGCGAAGGGTTTTCTGCTCGGAAACAGTCTCCATGCGTAAGCGCTTCTAAGTTTTATATTTGAAAAATGCTGATGGTCAAAACGAAAACGTCAACGATTAAAACGCAACATTTAAATCTCAGACAACGCTTCTACACGGATAGGCCGCGTCTGGACAGGACTGGACCTGGAATAACCGCTTCTCAAATTTGTTGTTTTAAAATGCTTCGAGAAACACGAAATCAACTGCACTGCTAATCACGCGTTACAAATGACAGCTGATTGGCGGGTTCACCTGCGATGACCCATGACAATCATTCGGACTCGGTCGCCCATATCGTGGAGCTCGTGGATCTGGACGAACGTTCCGACCGAGTAAAGCTCTTTTTCGATGTCGGTGACGACGTCCGCTTCGTTGTTGTCGTCGCGTTTGAGAAAGACACCGGCGTAAGGGAGCGATAAGGAAATCTTGCGTCGCAGCAATTCCATCAGGCGTTGGTCCTTGATCTGTCGGATAGCGTTAAAATCGCATTCAAGAAAAAAATAGCGAGGCCGTAAAAAGGACGAGAAAGATTCAAAGTCGGAAGAGACGTTGGAGTTCGTCATCGGCAACAAAGTTAAGCGAGGGTCAACGCATCAGTTCGGCGGTTCGGATCGACTCAGCAACAGTAGCGGGTGTTGACTTTCGTTTTTCTCCTTTATCTCAACCTTAGCCACATCCGACATTGTACGATACCAAGCTCACATTGGTGACGACGAACGGAGAAAAGTACTGACGTCTGTTACCGAGTTTTTGGCAAAAGTAAAAAATAATAAAAATAGGTCAATGCATACGAAGCTTAACTTCATGAATTGCCAGATTTTTCTCCCGTAAGTAATATATATGCATACTACCCTGTCCTGAAAATTAAGAGCAGTTTACAAACAAACTCAGTAACTTGGATTTACCTGATGCATCAGCAACAACTATATTTGCTGTACGGCAAGTCAAGAGCCGGTCCTGAGGTGGATCCAACCCAATAGTAGTTAACTTTGTAAATACAACCTTATTTGCCAAAAACGTACATGCACACGGGATACCACTCTCGAGTTACGTTATGGTACGCGCTAAGTTGGAAACTTGCCTTTTTCCGATCCCTAACAATAGCCAGAGCACATTCTCCACACAACAGAAAGTAAAATTTTTTTGTGCACATATATTCAAATTTTGATATGTTTTGTTCCTTTTTTGATAATTTCGGTAAGTTGTCAGAAGATGTCTAGTGGATTCAGACCGCGGCAACCAAAAAATCGCAATGACAGTCTCGTCTTCGGACTTTTGCAGAACGCCTTGGATCTTGTAAAAAACAAGTTCTATTTCCACCGTCTTGCTTTCAAAAACCTTGTGTGATTTTGTTTGCGTTGCCAATGGCTGCTATCGTATAATCTGCCGTTGAGGGCAACACGGCTGCTCACCTCTATCATTTTAAGAAACTTCGGAAAGACGGGATTGCGATTCACTGGGATAATAGGAACGTGCGGAAAATCCTCGGGCACAGTCATGGCGCTCAGAGCTCCCGACTGCGGTCCCGGTCCGTCGGCAGCGTAGACAACTTCGGGTCTTCTCGAATCGTCGCGGTCTTCTGCAAGGGTTCGAGAAATAAATTTCGCGCAAGAATTCTAACGAAAGTTCCTTCGCATAAAGAAAAAGTCTTTCGGCGCAAATAGCATCATGTAAAGAATATTTTTCGTAAAAAGAGTCCACTGATGGGCTTTCTCGAAACCAGGGCCGTGATGAATAAGTTCACACGTTCCAGATATTTATCCACACGAAAGAATCACATTCTGTGGAAAAAGCAGTTGCGGGCTTAGCCAAGCCTGGCCATGGCAATCTTTCCGCTTACCCTCGTTTTGTGTGACATAGCCATCATCACTTGTTTCGGGTGGAGGGTCGTCGTCGTCCTTGTTGCCACGCGACGAGGAAGAGCTCCCAAAGTATCTCGGAAACAACTGGCCCTGATAGAAGTTCGCTGAAGGTTTGGGCAACAGAAAGTTCGTATTGGAGGTAATCTGTTGCCGAACTGAACCATTTTCGATAATTTCACACCTGGTTTCGTACCAAGATGGCACAGGTTTTGAGGTTTTTGACCAACATCTCCTGTCAAAAGCGCAAGAAAGTGCTCGTGCGGAGAAAAGATTAGTGTTTCTGTAAGAAACAGACGCCAATGTTTTGCCGTGTGCAAGAATTTGTAGGCCTTTTTTTGCTGAAGCTGAAGAGAGCATCGTCACAGAAAAACAGTACAGTTCATGCTACATCTGATTCCACCTGTTAGGCAAAGAAACAGAGAAGACAAGTCATGGGATGCATGCACAGCTATCCAACTGGTGCAACGACCTCGTGAAACTGGAAGGTAAACAATGGTCACGCGAATACTAAAAATCAAGAGCTCGAGGTTTGCTGTGGGCTTTCGAAGAAACTGTCAGCTGCTTTCATAACTTTGCGATGATTCGGACTTCCACTTACCCACATTTCACCAATAAGTCTAGGCAAAGACGAGTAGTCGAATCACACAGCCAATTATTTTTATACGAAATCGATTTCACGTAAATTTACGCATCTTCAGTCCTTATTCAAATATAACTTATTTTAAGCTACATTCTACCTGGAGTAAAAACTGAAGATGGGTGAAATCCATCTAAAAAATAATTAGCTGAATGGTTCGACTGCGTCACATTTGTTGAGACTTATTGCGTAAATTACTGATGTTCACCAAATGAATGAATCTCTCAAGGCTCAGAATACAGCGCCTCGCTTCAAATACGAAATACGAGCAAACTATCTCGATTGTAATTCAAACCATATGCCGTAAGGAAAAACTAATATTCGCAAAATACTTATTCAAAGACAAGGTGGGTGGGTGCAAACGATCACTGAGAACAATCAACAGTAGTGTTCAATCATTGCGAAGAAACAAATATCAGTGCAAAACATGAACTGATGCATATAAGTATGGAACGGGGTATTATTAAAACTCTGTAACAAGCAAAATACTTACAACAGCAGAGCAGAATTAATCACACTGTTGAACAAGATGTGGCGGGGATAACATTTACACAGCAATTACACTGAAGCACAACTCCATAAACTCATAACAAACCAAGCAACTGTTTTCTGTCTTTTGGCGAAGTTTCAAAATACAGCTTTTGTTTGTCGCTGTACCTTTCTTTCACGCGAATGATATCACGGTAAGTCCAGTCTTTCCAATTACCGTTAAAACGATTGAGTAGTTCAATACGACATTGCCTACACGGCACACAATCTTCAGGTGCAGGGGGCGTAAGGCTGAGATGTAAAATTTTATCAAAGACAACAACACATCTGATGGCAAACCAGCCACCGTACTTAGGGTGAATGCAAACACCAAAAATTTTGTCATTTTTATTCCAAGGGTCAAAGTCGTCATTGCTACCAACCATTTCTTTTAAAATTGGCTTGTTAATGACATCAGACACTGAATTATTACAACTCAAATCTCTATGACTTTCAGACGTGGCAGAACAATCAATGCCATTTTCTTGTTTGATTTTATTTTTTACCTTATCAGGCAAATCATCAAGTTCCTGATTTTGCAACAAGGCATGGTGCATCTCACATTGATTCTCAAAACCAAACATTCCATCACTTGTCGACGTTGGAGGTCTTGCTGTCACATGACATCTTTGATAATAGAACGCAGCTCCAGCTATATGTGCTGCTGTTTGTACAAGGACTTTTGGCCGTCTGCTTGGAAGCATCTCATAATCATACATTATAGATGCAGATATTTTCAATTTCGCAACAGCATTTTGAATGTAGAATGCAGTACAGCTGTCAATTGGATCAGCACTAAAACCCTTCGGATTGAAAGATTTTAAATATGGCAGAAAAGCTTTCTCAAAAAATGATGGGATTGTGAGAACCACTGCACACACGGTATCATCAGCAAATGCCAATCGAAAACCTGATGAAACTTGAGCATTGTACCAACCAACTTTGAACATATATACCTCCATTCCATAGGGCTCCAGCTCATTTTTAAGAATGGTCAGCAAATCACCAGATGCATCCATTGCAATTGTGCTCAAATGTTGAGATTATAAACTAATGCTCTTTGTTTCACAAATGCAGATACTTGTTATACCCAGTTTTTCGATTAAATCCTCAGCCATGCACTTTTGTGTTTAGCAGCAGAAACATACTGTACACTCATTAGTCATTAAAACCAAGCTTCTATGATCAAAGGTATTATGCAAGGAGGTTTATCCTAAGAAAACCTCTCATCTGAAGCATACAGAGCAAATGTAAAAGTACAGTAAGTCCCACAAACTCAAGGCAAAGGATTATTTCTGCTGCTACTATGAAGCCCTCAAAAAATCCAGCATCAGCTGAACTAATATTACATTGAACAACCACTTTACCAAAATGATTTCTGTTTTACATATCAATTATATAGCTTTTTTGAAAAATACTAAATGTATTATTGTGCACAAAAATGACTGATTAAGGTGTTAACACTTTGAGAGCCCTGGTACGATCTATTTGTACATTGAGATCGGCCTAAAACCAGCAACTGCAATGTTGCCTTACCAACGCCCTAGCTCCTCTGCCGATTGCGCTAGAGAGCTGTTGAAGGGCTCAAAAGAATTGGCCAGTCTTCTAGTCTGCACTCGAAAAAATATTTTTGGTTGGGGGTTGCAGATTTTTTGTGAGTGACGTCATAAGTGAAGTAGTTTTTAGGCCATTTTGGCTTATGTTGCCTGGCCTATGGCCCAACTGCTAGGCCAAAGTATTTCGCTGAAGTTTTAATTGGAAACTAGGCTCGAGTTCGAGTCTTTTGAGCCTTTGATCGACTTTCTAGCATTCCTGGTCCAAAAGTTATGATCTTAAAAAAACAAATTAATTAATTAACTAATTAGTCAAAAAATTTCATTAACTTAGAGCATTACCTTTGAACCTGAAACCCCAGCAGATCATCCAAAGTATCAAAAGACTTGTATTGTAGGCTGGTTTCCAATAAATTCCACTTATGGCATCACTCACAAAAAACCCACACCCCCAACCAAAAAATTTTTGTCAAGTGCAAACTACAAGACTTGCCGCGTCTTTTGACATTTCGACCAGGTCTGTAACCTGAACAGGAGCAGAGATATTCCCACGCAAAGCCACATGCGATCCAGCTGTTTTTTTGGGAACCACTTGAATTAACCCGGACGTCAAAGAGTTAACACTTTGAGAACCGGCGTACGATATCTTCCTACTTCGACTTCGGCCTAAAAAACAGCAGTTTTCGGTTGCCTTACCAATGCCCTAGCTCCTCCGCAGATTGTGCTAGAGAGCTGTTCAAGGGCTCAAACGGATCGGCCAGTCTAGTAGATTGCAATCGAAAAAAATTTTTTGGTTGGGGGTGTGGATTTTTTGTGACTAGCGTCATAAGTGAAGTAGTTTTGGGGTCATTTTGGCTCATGTTGCCTGGCCTAAGGCCCAACCGCTAGGCCAAAGTGTTTCGCTGAAGTTTTCATTGGAAAGTAGGTTCGAGTCCGAGGCTTTTGAGCCTTTGATCGACTTTCTAGCATTTCTGGTTCAAAACTTATGATCTAAAATAAACAAATTAAATAACTATTTAATTAGTCAAATATTTTTACTAACTTACATCATAATTTTTGAACCCAAAACCCCAGCAGGTCATCCAAAGTATCAAAAGACTCGGATTGTAGCCTAGTTTCCAGTAAAAACCTCAGCGAAATATTACCACCTAACGGTTGGCGCCCAGGGCCAGCCAAAAATTACAAAAAAATTAATTCTTTACAGGAGCAAATATCTATTAATAAAATTAAGAAACACATTGGATTGGAGAATTTTTATAAATTTTTCCTAAAAATTAAGTGAAGAGCAAAAACTGTCATAAATTTTTGTCCAACCATAAGCATTAGCCACCTGATGTATGAAAGCACCAGAAATGACTATTACTCGTTCATTAGTTTCAAATGCACTCTGTCAAACTTTGTTTTACTTGGATCAGATTAACTGAATTCAGATTCATGTAAGCTGCAAATTGTTACAAAAAAGTGTTTTTGCTGTGGAAAAACAACTTTAACTAGATAGCTCAGAGGACAAAACTACTAGATAGCTTACAGAACAATTTTTTTTTAATCACAGTATTGTGAGAAAATAAAAACTTTTTTTGATTGTGTTGACAGTAAAAAAACAACATTAATAATCATATACCTAAGGCAACAAAAAGAAAAATAGCAATATCTCATGAATGTACATAGATGGCCTTAAGTTAAGGAACGTTGTTTTCAGAAAGGAAGTGGCTATAGGTCTGCCAGCAGTGACACGATTCGAATAAAACACCGAGTTTGTCACACCACTGGCACTGTCATCATAGACAAGGGGTAGCATCAACGTCAGGTGTGCGAGTGGTTTTCAGTTTGGCTCTCACCATTGCAGCTATTGTTTTGGTGGTAGTGGTTATACGGTGCTACTATAGCGTGAGGTCTACCACACTATAGCGTGAGATCTACCTCCGGTTACTACTATAGCGTGAGGTCTACCACTGAATTATTTATCCCTCTGTAATAATTCCAAGCTATAGCTACACTATAGCTACACACTTACTACTATAGCTATAATAATTCGATTCCAAACACCAAACATACATTCCACACACAAAGGTAAATTTATTCTAACGATACACACTTCGTACATCTTCTAAGAATGACACAAATAAATCATTGGAATTTTTTCTCATCTCCTTCCAGCAAAA
>Ga0210059_1002911_pt1 | contig 27101 bp, 13 predicted proteins | sample Ectturendosymbi2_FD_188042 | JGI IMG/M metagenome (GOLD analysis project Ga0210059, IMG submission 188042) | Ecteinascidia turbinata endosymbiont from Florida, USA - Sample 2 (SPAdes) (version 2) | ecosystem: Host-associated > Tunicates > Ascidians > Unclassified | place: Key West, Florida... | reverse complement strand
CAAACAAAACAATCAAAACCTAGGTAAGCAGACACAACCTAGTTGTGTTAATAATGGGAGTATGTACAATAGGGTTAAAAGTATGGAATAAAGATGGCTATGGGAGGAGGGAATATGTTCAAAGGGTAATGTACAATTTGAAATTGGAGTGGGCTATAGGTAAGATGAATTACGTAAGAAAATGACTGGCCAAAGCCTGTGGCATTTGTAAACACCCAGGCGTACGATTGCTTTGATGCTGACTTACGAGCGTTTACATTTTGAAATTGGATGCATTTAAGGCTTGTCTTCGGTTTTACACCTTGCAGAAGTTGCTGATTGCTGAAATAATAAGTAAACCAGACGCCTGCAAAAGCGATGTGGAATTTAAGATGAAACATCTTTTAAAATTTTTTTATTATGTGACATTAACTCAACTTTTGCATCCCTACCGAAACATCTTAAACGTTTGAATTGTCATACTTAGATTCAGGTTTTGGTATTGCAGATTCAGGTTTTGGTATTGCAGATTCAGGTTTTGGTATTGCGATCTTCAAACACGTCGTATTTTGCAAAAAATCACTAGATTACAATGAAAAATCTCACGATCACTAAGTGTGGCACCAGGGTTGGGACTGTGAGGTGTACGTCACACGCACCTCATTTTAAATCACGCTTTGAAACGCGAAAGTAAAAATTACTTTTTCCACCATCGTCTGTATGCAAGTCAGCGTTTCTTTTTCCAATTTGTATAATTGATTAATTTAAGTTTTATATCTTCTTGGAAGTGGGTAACTAAAGCTTTTACTTAAAAAAAAACTTTTCAGATCTTTGTAGAATTGCAGATATGGAAACTTTACTGGACTTGGTTTCGCTCTGGTGGTCGCTGTAATTTGAAGCTTAACTCGGTTTCGTGTTTAATGAAGGAGTCATCCAAACAATTTTTTGCCTGTCCTATACCATGCAGTTTGGGTTTTTACTCTTTCTTGTATGATGTATTTGACAATACAGTCCACCACCGACTTGAAGGTTTCTGAGGAGCACAACACTGATTAAAGGTCTGCTCGGACCGACTGTTATGCAGCCCGTACAGTTTCAGGTCCATTCTCGCTCAGTTGGGAATTTTCTAAGCTCTCTCTCACCTGGCTGGTACAGCCAAGCTGCTCTCTCGGGGAACTCTCAGTCGCACATCAATTTCGCTTCAACACAACGGCATACATCTGGAATGAAACCAAGCATGCGCCGGTACATCATTCAAAACACCACTACCAAAGTCATGCAAGGGCCGAGTTTTTTTGCATCCTGTGGTAGTTTTGTCCTGGTTCTAAGCTCGGAATTCTCAAAAATTTTAGGCGCATGCTTATCTAACACTGCTGCCTTAAGCTTTAGTGAAATTTCATTTTGTTGGTATTTTCTGATTTTAATTTTTCTAATTGAATTTAAAAAACTGCCGAAGGCTTTTCGCAATAAGTGATCATTTTCATAAAACCAAAACATGCTCAATCTTCATGCTCAACGTCATTCACAAATGTAACACATGCCTGTTGCCAGTAGCTGAACGCACACCTTTTCACCTGGCTTGTCGGGTCTCCGTTACGAAAGGTTTTTAGGAAGTTTTCTGCGGCATTGAAAATTGGTTGTAGTGACAGTACATATAGAAACATCAGTATTCCCATTCAGGCAATATTAATACAAACAACAAAGTTTGCCTATTGTGTGCTGGTATATTGCAAGCCGCAAACATTTGAAATTTTCAGAAGAGGCAAAATGGTTTTAACTATGTTTTACACCTGTTTTTTTTTCGGTCTATACCGAAATGTTTTTGAAAAGACCGAAAAAAATTCCGTCATTTCGTTCAGAATGTCTGAAAATATAGGCTAATGAGCAATGTTACGGTGAGTTTTAGTACAACTGTGAGACAAATGACTGACATGTCTCAGCGAAAAAAAAAGTTTTACACCCATTCAGCTGGGACTGAGTAGAGGACAAGACATTCCTTGCATACACGATAGAATTAAACTGTTATTTTTCCAACACACCATGTTAGAAACAATCGCATTACTGATTTATTTAACTTTTTCAGGCACCTGTAATAAGCGAGTATGAAGGCATTCACATTAAAATCACTGATGCTAAAAAAATGATCATAACAATATCACTCTGATTCAGTGGTGTACGCAGGAAATTTTATGGGGGTTTTCCATTCAGTGGTGTACGTATGATGTTATTTGTATTTGTTGTGCGTTGTTTTTGACGTCACAATAGGACGTGATATTCATGTTTTCCAAACCAACGTTTTGGCGAAGTTTGCGCTGATCAGCCATAGCAGGCAAAATAAAGGCAATTGTTTAGGATAAAGTCAACTATCGCGGAACACAATCTTAACATGCGTAGTGGGCGAAAGGTCTGCAAAAAGTGGTGAGATGGTTTCTGGATGAAGATGCTAATCCATATTCCCACCAAAACCTAGTTATTACTTTTTGGCCCATTTACAATGTTCCTTGAAATTTGCATGCAAATTCATTCCGTGGTATTTGCAATAAGTCGACATATTAACAAGGAAAAAGTATGCGAAAACAATTAATCCCCTTTGCGCAGGTAATAAAGTTTTTGTAAACTATCAAGCTCAAGGGGGGTTAACCCTAAAAAAACCCTTGCGTACGCCTTTGCTCTAATTAGGCCTACTTGGTCGGAAAATGAAGAACTACTAATGCTCTATTGGTGCAGTGCGCATGGCGACGTATCCGGCTTGGTTTTTGTCTAAATAAAAATACGAAAGCATTTTGTGGATTCGGTTTAATTGCTGCACAAGCAACCTAAAACAACCCCACGTCAAGCTTTTGGTCTCCAAAGAAGTGAAAACTTATTACAACATCGACCACGATTTGAAGATATCGTAAAATGCTTGCAAAAATTCGAATGCGGTTTTGTGGCGGGAAAATTGTGCTAAAGCAGATCGGCCGCGCATGCGTGCCTGCACAGGTCAACCCATGAGCTCTGCTTTCATCCTCTTCTACAAAGGTTCCGCCATACACGCATGTCCTGTGTTTTGTAAAGTGTATTTTGTTTGCATTTGCAAACAAAGCTTTAAGTATATGCAGTTCTGTTGTGCATTTCAGGAACAGAAAATCAGACCTGTCTTTTTTCACCACCTGGTTTACCGGACTGCAAATGTTGAATAGAAGCTATGAACATAGACGATGCTTACACCCATGAGGTTGGGACTTTTGGGAAATGCCAGCTTGGCATTGTGCTATTGAACTATGCATATGCTGTAAGTTTTCCCTCGTTGGTGTCAGAACTTGGACCTGGTGTTGCGATGCGAGAACTTTTGTTCATTGAAGGGGGCGTGTTTTTGATACTAAACGCATTTGGATTCATGCATCCTGTACCAGACTTCACCATGTTGACAGATATTTTAGCACAGGCGTATGCTATAAATATTTTGTGCGGAAATGAAATTGTTTTTCTCTGATATTCAGTTAACTAAATTTAAGTCGGCAGTTCATACGATATCAACAGCTGGTCTTAAACGCCACTCTATCTTGTCATATACAGAGATTGTAAGGAAAGACGACAACTTTTAGGAAATTTGCTTGCAATGCAAAGTGCAACTGTAAATTATACTCTTTGTTGCTATCTCGTTGATTTACAGTTTGTCTTGCGTTGCCTCATACATCCTGTACCAGACTCCACTATGTTGACAAATATTTTAGCGTGATGCAAATGGATCTAGATCTAGACCAATGGTTCCCAACCTTTTTCATCTCGCGACCCCATTCGAAAATATGACATAAGCCCTCGACCCCAGCCATCAACTGCAGCTCTAAAGGGGTTCAAATAACAACCGACAAGATAAAAAACATCATTTTGCGTGTTACATCCACTGTATTTACAGTCATATGCGTAACAAACAGCATCCATGTTAATCAGTTGGACCACTGAGCTGGCAGCTGTGCAACTAGTCTTGAAATTTTAAGAGGGTGTTGGTGAGAACTTATCTCATGTCATTCTCAACATCTAGTCTATTCTTCGAGATTTGTTTTACTGTAATGTGGACAGGGGTTGAAAATCCAACCTCACAGACAGGGGTGGATATTAGAATATAAAGGCCTGAGGCAAACTCTAAGAAAGGTGCCCAAAAACAGTTGTTGAGGACCCCCCTTTGGCACATTTGCAAATAATTGTTGCTTCATTTTGAAAAACATATGACTTGTTTCGGATCTTATAAAACTGTGGCTTAAGAGTGGTTCATAAGATTTGTCAACAGAACAATGCAAAAACGTGTTTTTTCGCTAAAACCTTTCGGTCTTTTGTCTTGCAGTAGTATTAAAACTTGTTAAAACAGTACTCACAGCCAACCTTTTTGGACATTATGTCCCAATCGACTTAATTTGTTTGGTCATTTCAGAACAAATTCGGTTGACCACTGGAAACAGCCAGGCAAAAATTATGTGCAAAACTACCAAAGGGTACCCGCGGAATCTGAAAAAAGGGGAACGGAGGTGACTGTTTCTCGTTCACCACCCTTAACATCCACCCCTGCTCACAGGGGTTGGTGGGAACGAATGGAAGCAGACAACGAAACGGGAGCATGGTTGGTTTGGCTATGGTTGCTGCATAGCGCAACAGCGTTGCGTCAGGGATTTTTCAGAAAACAAGTCACGTGTTTGGGAATCATTTCGCAATTGCAAATACGCTCAATCGTCAATGGCATAACCATTTAATTCAAAAAGTGAATACAAGATTGTTGCGTCGAGTTTCTACTGCAGGAAATGCATAGCAATTATTTTCTTTAGGATGTGACCATTTGTTTAAAACGCAAATTGCACTGTGTTAGAAAGTTACTTTGGACTTTTATGCACATCACTATCATTTGTTATGCCTGCTGGTATAATCGCACTATGTGTCAACTATACGCTACTTTGTGCTGGAATCATGACCTTGAACCATCATGATTGCAAAATAATGAATGTAATAAGCTATGGAACTATAAGGATAAAAATATGGGCAGAGCTCAGTTGGAATTACAACTGGAACGTATTCACAACAGGACTAATGTTTACGATACTGGCATAATTTCAGCATCACTGGCCAGCGTTTCATTTTTCTAGTGCTGCCGTGTTTCTACAATAGAGTCCTGCGTGGGTTTAAAATTTTGTCCGCTCCCGCGTCACATCCGCCAAATTTATACCCGTCAGGCACCCACAAAAGTTTGAGAAATCTTGCCCGCATCCGCACGTGCCTCTCTGCGCTTTTTCTGCTCCAAATCCGTACCTGTCTAAAAACTACTACAACCTCGTAACGGCTGAAGACAAGTCTAGCAAGCTGCAACATCATGCTGCTTATACTTTTCATTGGCAATCAAAACTTTTCCACACATCTGATCTTCCGCAGTCAACCGATTTGAGGTGACAAAAACCACGTTTCAGTCGAGTTGTGACCAGCTATGCGTTACGCGTTTTCTTATCCATCCATTTAGAAGGGGTGCTAGACTGAATTATTCCTCACCAAGTACGACGGTACGGTGGCTTTGGAAAATGGAAATGGTCACTTGCCTACCACATGGCAAGAGTCTGAGCTAACGTTGCGTAACGATGGGTTTTTACATCATAATGTAATGATTGCTGCAGGTGTATTGTCCTAAGCGCAATGCTGGTAAACAACTTTGGTACATCCACGTGTTTTGTGATTTTTGAGCATAAGTTCATGTGCTTTGGCTCAACATTCAGTTACCCGCACAAATAATTTCTCAACCCGCGTCCGCCCGCACCCGCACGCATAGCTGTACGGGTTACCGCACACGCCCCACAAATGGTGCCGGGTACCCGCAACCCACGCGGGATAACCCACCTCGCGCAGAACACTATTCTACAATCAAGTCGATTGAAACTGTACAGGAGAAATTAAATAGGAATTATAATGGAGACAATGTGAACTTCACAAGGATCGGTCCGAGTTTCGGTTTTGCTGGTGTAACAAAAATGTTGATTAACGAAGTTCTAAAAATTCGAGACTTCAGCAAACTATCGAGGCTGCTGTTCGCGACCCCCACAGCAACTCCTCCGCGACCCACCGGTTGGGAACCACTGATCTAGACATTAGTTGAATGAATGTTTTATGCATGCGTAAAATTAAAATTTATGTATAAACTCTGCAGTCGGTGTATGCCGAAAGATCAGCGCATAACTACGTTGATGTGGAAACTACACGTTTGTTGTGCGAGACTGAGGTGTGAAAACGTAAATTGGCACTTGTAAGCTGTCTTGCCTTTACCGGTTTTTCGTTGATCTTTAAACGTAAGGTTTAAATTTCTTGGCTATTTTATGCACATTTCTTGAGTTCGACCAACTCCATTACGAGTGTGCCTGTGATTCTTCATACTTTGAGACATAAGCATCTGGTGATTCGTATTGTTCAGACATTACGTGACTGAAATAGGGTGCCTCATTCTAAGATGCCCAAGCGTTTTGTTGATTAGATGCATTTAAATGACCTGTTTATTGCTTCAGAGTCCGTTCTGTTCGTGAAAATTGTAATGATAATTTTCTTCGACAGCGAATTTTTAGATTTTTTATGCGTACGTCGGTGTTTGTACCGACGGTGTGAGCTTTCTGAATGGGAATGCAAAGACCAAATGGACGTTAAAAACACACAAAATTAAGTCTAGTTGTTTACACGCAAATATCTTGCTACTGCTGCTTCGCTGTGGTGGCCGCAGCTGAGGGTTGAACTCCATGTTTTGCTATTTAGGCCGCGTGGCCTGATTTGTCCCGTTTTGAGTTAGTTTGCATATAAATAAAATGTGTTCATACAATATCTCCGACAGAGTCATTCACTTTTAGGTATATTTCAGCAATTATAGTTTTTATTCATCGCGAGAATGTATTTCTTTGAATAAACGTACTGATGTGCCGTATCGCGCCAGGAAAATGTCGTGAACTACATTTTTGACTGTAAAATTAAGTGAACTGTAAACTGCATTTTTGACATGATTTCAAAAAAATAAGACTTGATGGTTAGCATTCCTATTCGATCTCTCTTAGACGTTTTAATCGTTAAAATGTCAACAACCCATTTTTTTTTATTCAGATCATTACGCCTCCTCAGTATCTTGTGGTTGTGTTCATCGGTTCTTCTCCTGCAGAACTCAATGCTTCAAACAATCGTGTGGATAACCAGAGCTCGTTTCTGATTGAAGTAACGGTTGATTGTTGATTTAAAACAACTTGGTTGGCTTATCTTACCTTGTGTTGAAATTTTTTTCTTTGCTATTTGATTTTAATCGATTTTATTTTATGCGTCGCGCTGACGTTGGCAGCCAAGTTAACTCACACGTCCTTGTATTAGTAACTCCTGTTTTGGAAAGATAGTTTAACCTTGAAAAACGTTTCGTCTGTTGAATCACGAGGCAGCACACTTCAGTAATGCCCGCGAATTCAGTTTTTTGGTGTCTGCTGTAGAAGGTCACAAGCCTTATGCCGTAAGACACACACTGACCTGTCTAATTCAAACTAAATGTGGAAGAGCTCAGAAATCCACCTTCTATGCAGAGTGATAAGCAAAAATGGTTGAATGCCATCCAAGTGTATGTGTTGTTTGGGAGGTTCAACTGCGTGTTTTACAGCCGGTGCCTATTTTGCACATGTCTTTGTTATTCTGTAGCCCAAGCAATACGCCAACAGCAGAAAATTGCAGATCAGAATTTTTTAGCGATACCGCTAGATCTTCAGCATAAAATGCGTTGTTTTGCAGTGGAGCTTGATGGACAGACAGTGGATTAGAGATCTAATACAATCCTTTTGGTTTCTTGGCTTCTTGTTAGGCGTTGTGTTTTTTGGTCAGCTGTCCGACAGATATGGCCGACGCATCACAATGCTAGCAGGTGCGCGTGGCTTGGATTTGTGTTCAGTTAACTATTTTGGTTTTCCAGTGTGAGATGTGTCAAGCGCGTCTGGCTGAGTGAGTCTGCTTTCAGTCGACGCTTAATTGTAATATACCGACTACGATTGACGAATCCGTCAAGTTGTCGTGGTTGCCGTGCCCATAATTATTGTTAGTTTGCGCCGGTGGCAAAGTTTGATCTTGTTTTCACCCTTTCTAGGTTTCCACATATTCTTCCCTGTTTGCCTGTTGACATCATTTGCGTACAGCTGGCAAACCTTCAGTGCTTGTAGATTGATCACCGGGTTTTTGTGCGGTGGTGTGAGACTGGTGCAATATGTTTACACGCAAGAGATGTTGGGAAAAGAGTGGTGGAAATTAAACTGTAAGTTGTGTGTTTGTGGCCTGTGAAGCAGAGTGTTTTGCAGCTTTTTAAACACTTAATTTTCGAGAGTATTTGCAGCGTAACGGTCACTTTTTGGAGACGCGAACTCAGAATGCATGGCCCGTGGTATTTTGGCAGCACAAACAATAAGGGATTCCCCGCTCGACCAGGTTCACTCTTTAATTGTCTGTGATGCACTGCGCCTTTTGTAACTAGATGATGTCTTCCTAACGGCGCTGTGTGACGCGGCGTCGTAGCAGACACGTGTAATTGTTTGCCTCGCAACTGCATACTAGCTCTCGTTTATATTTCATTACTTGAAAATATGCCATGGCTCAGTGATTGCGAAAATAATTTGGCATTAATTGGCTGCACTGCTATAGCTCCTAGAGCAGTGGTTCTTAGCCGTATTTAAATATTTTATCCTTTAATCAAACAGGATTACCAGATTTACCTCCAATACACTCAGTGTTGTTCAGTTATTGAAAATACAAAGGTAACAAACTCTTACAGTTTAGAAAGATTATAGTAATTTACATTTGCTGCAATTTGTTTCAGTAAATTTACCCCCTTGGAAGATGAGATTTACTCCCAGGGGTAAGTTTACTCCAGATTAAGAACCACTGTCTCAAAGTGTCCATCGAACTGTCCAATGTGCCCTTACTGCGTACGCTCACGTCTGTGCCAGCCAAGCGATTGTAATTCAAATAAACGTAAATGAAAACTTACCTCAAAGATGACCTGTCCTTGCAAACTTGTTTAACATTATTTGTATGGCGCAAACGTATCCCAAATCAAAGTCGTATTAGTGTAGAAAACCTGCGTTTCAGAGGCAAAGATCTGATACCCGATTTTTCTTTTTCGCGTCACCTTGATCTTGTTTCATTTTAAACCAGCTATGTCCAACTGAAATTGCCTACGGGACCAAAAAATATGTCACCATCTTAACTAGGGGGCATCATTGAAGGGGCTTATTTTGATCTTAGCAAACTAAATTTCGTTTAAGCTAGTGTACTGACAGCGTTCGAATTCTAACCGCAATGGTAGCGACTGTTTGGCACCTTTAACCACTCCGTAAGTGTGATTTCATAAGGCTTGTTTAATGCCAATGGAACAAAGGTAGAAATCAAAAAACTTGCAAAAAGTTTTGCACCAAAGTGTCAGTGGACATATGGAAATCTCCCAGCACGCGGTACATATGTGGTAAAGTGGCACTGAGGACCACCTGCATCAAAAGTGTCAAATTAAAGAATATTAAAATAAGGACAGTTGTCAGTATGTAGGCTACTTATACCACAGCGAAAACCTGAACGCGCAAAACCTTCGAATGGACCGCATGCAACACGCTGGCCGCCGGTTCGACATAGTTGCATTTGACATTTTGAAATTGAACAATTTTGTAGTGTTAATACATTTACAGCTAAGGTAATCAAAAACTGTAGACGCTATTATCCACACAAAAAGTGACGAAAATATATACAGTACTGCCCCGCAAATCTTGTTAGTTCTTCCGTATAAACAAAAATAGCGTGCTACCTTGATATTCTCGAAGATAACCATAGAGTTGCTGCGCAGTGTGGTCATCAAGTACACAGACTGCTTGCTTAATAATTTGTTGGCAACGGTCAAACAGTCACTTGAAACATGCAATTCTGTAAAGGTGTGCAACACGCAATACTGACAGTGTTCGTGAGTGATGAATCAAGAACCAAGAAATTGTGATTATTCAAAAAAAGAATTCTGTTTGTTGATCCACCCGTGTAGCCCTTTAAAATCACCTTCGTTATAGAATATAAGTCTGTTCGCTATGTAAGCGTGATGGACTGATGGTACCGCCGTCATTGCAGATATTGCCATTGTTTTTGCATGGTATTAGGTAACTTATTCAAGCTTAAATATTCTTTGCTGCTTGTCTTACCAGCTTTATTGGACGGTTCCATGTTCGGCATCGGCATTGCGCTGGTCAGCACAATAGCGTATTTTGTTCCCAATTGGAGAAACCTTGTTCGACTGCTTTCCATCATGCAGATCCCTTTCATGTTGTGTCTGTGGTAAGTCATTGGTTTAACATTCGTCTAATAAACGCATAAAAGTAGTTTTTTAATGTCACTGCAACGGATTTTTAATGGTTGTAAAAGATTTCGGACATTGCGACAATCAGGGAAATAGTGCGCGGTCAGTACACCAAATTGTGTCATTCGAACAGGTTTTTTGTTGATCATGCGTTGTACTCTTCCTCAAAAGGTGTCATTGCAGGTTAGTTCCAGAATCACCCAGATGGTTGTATTCGCAAGGCTGCCTAGACGCGGCAGAAGCGGTATTGGTCAAGGTGGCAAAGAGGAATGGTAAAGTCAAGCCAGGTAAATGCGGAAAATCTTTTTACACATTCTGCTTTGAAGCGCTGAAACGACGTTGTAGCACTTTCCAAGGCTGGGGGAAGATTTGTTGAACGAACTGCCAAAAATCTCCTCGGCGGCCTCGGTCATTCGCGCCTCGCAAATTAATCTTGCTTTGCAATCGTTCTCATGGCAGTAGTGAAAAAAACGTATGTGCTTTTCTTGCTGTCATCCATGCAATTAACCTCTTACGGCTTCCTGTCTGTGGGAACGTGATTCTTCGATTAACCCGGTGCGAGGAGGTTTTGTGTGAACGCAGCAACGTAGGTTTTCGGTGCAGATTTTGTGGCGGCACTAATTTCTTTTCTTGGTTCCAATACTTCAGATGACAAAAGAACTGAATCCTGTATGCAGATGATACGTCAAAAAATTATTTGTGTGTGATCGTCTTCAAAACTGTATGGGGTTCTTAATAATCTGCGACATTTTTAAGTTGCAAAAGCCCAAATTAGGATCGACGACAGTTTCGCCAAAGCTTTTTAGTGGCACGATGATGCTCCCGCTGCTTAGAGCTCTGTCTACAACATTCACAGTTGCAAAGTAGACCATAATATTGTGGCAGTGGTTTTGAGTCTGCTGATTTTGAACAGTTTTTTTGTCGTCGATTTGTTGTTCGTATGTCATTTGAGACTGTCCGAGAAGTCTTTCAATACTGGATGTTTTTTTCGAAAATTTTTGTCAATCGTTCACTACCAGCAAAACGAAATTATGATTTAGATTGCAATGATCAAAAAACAAATTCATTTTTTCCAGTTTTTGGTGATAAACGTCGTGTCTGTCAGTCAATCTTTTGCTTTGCACTTTCAGTTGTTAGGCTCGTGAAGAGGCCAGAAAAGGTAGAATCTTCTTACACTTTGGTTGATGTCTTTAGAAATCGTATCACAAGGAAAAGAAGTCTTGTTTTGCAATACTTGTGGTAAGCTGTGATTCTTTTAAAATTTGAGCTTCATTTTCCGCTTTTTCTGAAATTGTTCTTCACACGTCTTGGGACTAGCTCTGTTGCTTCTACTCGCATATATGCAGTAAACTTTCATGAACGAATCGTCGAAATACATTTTAGGAATGTCTGAGTTGGAAACACCGCGAAAGCTTTGCCAGCATTGCCCTGAGATATGTTCATCTGTCTTATGTTGAATTCGGCGTGCTAATGTCAAAGGTTTTCGATGAACATTTGCTTTGCCTTAGTGTGTAGTTTCAATTATTTTTTAATGTATTGCAGGTTTGTCGCTAGCTTCGTAGTCTATGCTTTGATCTTGGCGGCTGGGGAATTCAGCGAAAACCTGTACCTCAGCGAAGCGTTGCCGACATTGTTTGAATACCCGACTTTAATCTTCTTGTGGGTGGTGCTTGGCAAACCATGGTGGGTGAAACGCACTTGAACTTGGGTTTAAAAGTTTTAATTTGAGCATAGAAATAGCACTTTACTGCACTCGGCCTACCGCTATTTCTTGACAGAAGCATTATGGCTTATTATGCAACCGCGCTTCCGTTAAAAACCGCAGCTTCACTGAATGCGTTCGAAACAAGACGCGCTTCTTTATCATTAAAAGCTGCGACATAATAGTTTTGAAAAACTCGCACGTTTTCTTCGCTCGGATCGTTTCTTTGTGAAATTAACATGACAAGCTGAAACGCAAAAGATCTCAATACTACACCACTTTGAACTAAATTAAACTCAAACGATGATCCAGTGGTGCTTTTTTTCAGCGAAATAATGTTACATGCGGTTGTACGGCTGATGAACTTTAAATTTGTGATGCATGCAAAAAGTACATTTTTCTGTTGCAATACCATCTGCGTGCGTTTAAATGACTGTACTTTGTTGGTTCGTTTTCTGTTCTTTAGCTGTCAACACCACTTAATTGGAGCCAACAGTCCTTAGCTTAAATTGTTTTCTGATATTTGCAGGTGCGGTAGAAAGCGAGCACTAGTTACGGCATTTTTATTGGGTGGCTGTTCTTGCATCGCTCTGGTTGGTTTTGATCCAGCAGGTGCGTTCAATATGTGCTTCTCAGAGGTGGCCGGAGTCAAATTTTCAGACTCCTCCTCCGCTCCTGTTCCAAAATTTTCGAATCCGGATCCGGGTCCGAAATTTTTTCAAATTGTACAATCCTACTCATGTTCAGACTCCGGCAACCATCGATGCAACCGAAATTTAGCAATTTTGCGCTCAAGAAATGGCATTTATAAAGACCACGCAGACTCTTGCTACTGCCGGAAATAAAAAGTGACTCCGGGCCAGGTTTTTCGAAAATTCTTGACTCCGGGTCCGAAAAAACGCAGAATCCTGCCGGAGTCGACTCTGGCACTGCGGATCCGCGGACACCTCTGTATTGCTTGACGAATATCCGTTTATTTACGCGCAATTATCTCCGTCATGGGCTGCGGTTGGTTGTGTGGGAGTTTTCGAAGTCCACTGAAGTTGATTAATTGAATCAAAACTCGAAAAAGTCGCTTTTTCTCGTTGTGGTTGTTTCCGGTCTGAAGAAACACGTTGATTTTCCGCAAATACAATACAAGGCCCGCAGCGGTTGCCAAACTTCGTCTACTCGCGTAACATTTTTTTCGTTTCGTACAGTGCTCCAGACTTGGAGACATATACTTAGATAATTCTAGTTGTCTGATTTGACGAATTAAGCGAAATGAAAATGATTCTCATTCTATTCTAACTTGTGAAAAACTCACGTGCTCAAATTTTAGTTCTCATTTCTGGTTTTCCCGAAAATACTAGTTTGTCCAACGGCGTTTTTCAGCAAGCGATTAAAAGAAGAAAAACGCAACAAAAATATCAAAGTGCCATGCCACCATTACATCTTTTAAACATGCTTTACATCATAATGGGGCTGGGCATTATGACGAACAGTAGCTGTACGACGTAGTAGTTGTAGCTAGTTACGTGTAACAATGTAGTCTGGCAATGGAAATAACACACTTAGACTGGCAGTTGTAACTGTTTATATGTTTTGAAAACTGGTATGCGTTACACTTACAGTATCACAGCATGAGGCTATCCGTTTGTGATGATGATGACCGGAGATTTAACTTTAAGACTGGGTTTAAATTGAGAGATATTGATTTATAAGACTGGATTTAAATTGAGAGGATTTAAATTTGAGAGATATTGATGAATTCTTTACAGCAGTGCAAAATATAATGCTATCTACAGCCTAGCAGTACAACAGCAGGCTACGAGGGTCAGTCAATAAGTACTGTTTTATAGCTCAACTTTGCGTTGACTAGCAATCAAAACTGTTTTTTTTACTTTGTAACCACTGAGACTCTATACAAATTACTATTATAGAATTGAATATAAGTATAAATGAATCTACACAAGAAATGGATTTAAGCATTGATTTGATTTGAATATGCAATTTTAGTTCAGAGTTTAGTTTAATTTGTAGTTGTCGTGAATGCAGTAATTTTAATTTTAATCTAATTTTAGAAAAACAGGGCAGCTCTAATTTTCATTCTAATCTCATTTGGAAACGCTGAAAAAACTCTAGTTGTCCAAGTCTGTAGTGTTCTCGTTCCACCACCATTTAGAAAACACCATGCAGCACTCACAAATAAACAATAAAAGGCAAGAACGTTTTATGAATATCTTTGAAAGGGATATCAGTCTGTTCCCATACGCTGGGAACTTCAAAAACTAAAACAAAGAATAAAATGATAAAAAAGGCACAACAGTTTTAATGAGATGTAAGAAGTCTTTTGCCGACCAGGTGGTCGATGCGAACAATCACTCCGCTGACAGCGCGTCGGAACTCACAGTGAGACCGTTTACGGCCGCTCTTCGATTTGACTGTCATTGTACGCGAGAACCCCTGCTCGCACTTCCACGGAGACGGAAAAATCAATAACTGCAGAACATCGTGACTGGTTGGCTTGGGGTACGCACCATTAGCGAAGGCGTTCATGCAGACTACACACTGCGGCAGAGATTCTCCTCTGTTTAAAATAGCTTTGAAATCCGTATTTTATGCAAGTCGAGTAATACTTTCGGTTTGGCATGTTACAAACAGCTCGTGAATGCTAAGAAAAGAAAATATAGTAAGTTTAGTTTTGAAAAAATTTTTTAAAGTTCGATCAACATCACCATCGCTACAGTGCTACTAACACAGCGCGGTACAGCCGCTGCCCTGCTAGTGTCCCGCAGCACACCTTTTAAATATTTCTATCCTGAAACTTAGATCCAGATTTAAATTTTTCCACGGGGCGATTACTCACTTTTGCAGTCTCTATTCATGGCTAGCCTGCTCAGTTTCGTGCCTTTCCGTTAGTTACGGCAACGTTCTATAACCGTTGTATGTGGTTTGCAAGGTAACAGTTAAGTACTGTCTCTGTAGCTCGTTCAAGGCCAAAAGAATTGTCTTGGCCGAAGTCTGCGTTCTCTTAATTTACGGGCCTCGACCTTGCGCTGAAAACCTGCTACGGCTCCAGGTGCTCACAAACTTCGACGACTGCATGACTAACTTATTTCAAAAAAGCTAATTGACTTATTGCGAGATTGTTCAAGTGATAACTGCGAAACTATGACGTCGCGAAGAAAAACAATTCCCACATTCCAATACATCGGTCACCACTGAGGTCCAGAGTGGAATTCCACGCTCGTTGGTGTAAAATTAAAATATGTTTACCACGCTGACTAGAAGATAATTTACGTTCAGTTACTGTTATTTTGTTTGATTTCTAGTAAGCGTACCACCGGAAAGAACTTGGCGTACCGCAAGTGGTTCGCGTGCCATTGTTTGGGAACCACTGCAGTACTGCACTGGAGCATTACTGCGCTTCTGGAGCCAACTCTTGGCAGCTTAGGTGGTTTGTTACGATGAGTGGTATACGAAAACATTGCGGTACGGTGCACGTTCATCGGATGTTGGTGCAAAATAGTTGTCAACAGCCGTGTCACGAAATTTCGCGTAACGATATATTTTGTAGTAGGTTACTTGTTAGCTTTTTTGTTGTTTAGACAGAAGCAAAGCCAAAATGGCGGTGGGCTTATCCGGGCGAATGTTCGTATCGGCAGCATTTTCTATACTGTACCTGTATTCATCTGAACTCTTTCCTACATGCGTTCGAAACATTGCTATGGGATCATTGTCTTTTTGTGCCAGGATCGGAGGGATCTTAGCATCATTCTCCAAATCGATGGTAAGATGCGCTGTATTAGACTCTAAGGTGTTGTCTATGAACCCAGCTTTACTGTATGATGGCCGAGCATAATAAAATGTCGCGAAGAGTCGCTGCGGGTTCTTGCATTACCTTTGTTTGTTCACGTTTGTGCTCACCACTTGACTTTGAAAGCTGTTTCGTTTTGTTGTAGTCCATAGCGAACGTAGTCCATCAATCCTTGCAGGACTGTACGCACTATCTCACACTGGCCGTGCTTCGATTTCCGCAGATTGTCGCTAGTCCCGTGCTATCTTATCTCACATTCGGAGCTTGTGGAGCGACTGCTGGTTGTTTTGCTCTTAGCTTGCCCGAAACACTCGGCCAACCTTTGCCCGAAAAGTTTGGAGACCTGTGCGAGTGCAGTCGTGCGCAAGCGCCTGGCAGCGACAGTGCCGGGCGAACTGATGAAGACGACAACCTCTTGTGACGTGGACCGCGCAGTTCTTCGCATTGGTGACACCGGCACGCGTAAATTTGCTGCTTGCTTGGGAAAAACCGCATTGTTGGTTTATGGCAGTGGTTCTTAACCAGAGTTCGATCGAACCCCGGGGTTCCATGAGCCAGTCTCGGGATTTCGGTGGAGGTCTGTTGAATGGTTCGTTTTGTCCGCTAAATACGTATGCCTATATTTTGAAGAAATCCTATATTTTTTCAATCACGATAGTTTCGATGAAAGCCCGGGGAAACGTACGGGCTCCATGACCTCCAAGAAGGTTAAGAACCACTGGTATAAAATGGTTGTCTGCGCCATTTTGGTTTTATGTTATTTGAGTGCGAATAGTTTGGAATTTTGCGCTTCCCTTTTTCATGTTTCACTCGTGATTTTCGCGCCAGACCTAGATTTTTTACTTTTTCGCTGCTGTGACTTCGATGACAAAAAATGTTATTTCACTTTCGTTGGTTGGTGCCTGGGGTAATGTTTGAGCTGCACATGTTCGTGCACATAACCGCAGTTCCTACAACCGCACCTACACACGCACTCTTCTTGTCTTCCAAGTTCGCGTTCACTGCCCGTGGCTGTTATGCGTAGATAAAAATAATTGTTTTATTGTTTGGTGTTAGTTCGTGTCTACATTGGTGAGTGATGTGTGTTCGCTACAAGTAGTAAATTTTTTTTTATTTTAAATTGCAAGAATTGTATTGTGCTGCTTTGATCCCGTACTTTTTGTTGGCAATTATTGCCATAATGTCACGAGGATTTCGTGACACTTCGTGACATTATGGCAATAATTAACGAAACACATTCTATCTTAGATGTAGTTTCGTTTCAGGGAATTTTTTTTGTTTGAGAAGGCAGGTAAATTTTCTGTGAAAAGTTGTTTTGTTGTACCGGTTGCATCGGTACAACACCTGAATTAATATATTCTGTGAAAAATTTGTGCTGTGCAGTTCATTTTATCAAAACGTCTAATTTGACCTCCTTAACCCTTTGTTGCATCACCATTCTTGCGTATTTATTCTGATATCATCGGTAAAGTTTGCTTTTGCGATGATCTGGTGAGAACAACAATGCACAATCTGTTTTGCATTTGCAAGTACCATTCTGTCTATGCTATATGACCTCACTAAGTCAAAAAGGTGCATTCTTGTATTTCCTTTTGTCCAATACTTGGGCCGCAAGGGTAGTTTCGTGTGTTCAACACTGTCGTCATCACTTACCAGCCAATTTTTATTTCCACAACTGCCTTTAAAGCGAATGAGTTCGTCAGGTTGAGGAGGGTAGAGTTTGCACGAACTGGTGTGGTAGATGATGATCCAGTTTTGTATGTACATTTTAAGTAAGTGTATTATGATCCCCGGATTTCTAAATTTTGTGATCCATCGCTTTTTACATGCCGGTCGTTCTGTCCAGAAATAATATTGTTTTGTTAGACCGCGGATTTAAATGATATCATGTTTGAAGTTTCAAAACACAGTAACTGTTTTTCAAAGGTCTGACAAAATTTTTAGAAAATTGTTTTTCTCATCGCGTTTTGCTCGGGTTGGATCAATTGTCAAAAATATACTCAAAACCAATCGCTAGCTATTTTTATGGACATGTGTTGAACAATTTATGACAATGTCAAAATATGGTTTTGTTGCTCCATCGTGAGGAATGCATCAAAGCATGCTACGAAAATATCCACGCTGGTATTCGCTGATATCCTATTTTAGTCATGGCTCGGATAGTAACAGCTGTTAGAAGGGGTGAAACGTTGCAGTTGTTTTGCGCCGTAATGACCAATATTGAATTTTTTTAAAGGAAAGTAAACAATAGTTGTTTGGTGCAACAAATTTGTACGACGCCTTAACTTTTCGCAGTACCTTATGTATTGATAAGCTGCAAGTACGGTTAATCAACCCTGTAAACTGTCCGTTTTTGAGACCGTTTGAATACAGCTCGTCAATTTAGAATTGGCGGATAGTCTTATTACATGATTTCGTGAGGTTGCCAAGTTCGTGCTAGGCCTCAGCGGAGAAGGTTGTAACGACTTTTTTTCGGGAGTCAAATTGTTGCTTATAATTTTGTGATAAGGTGGCAATGTTGTGTGTGCCTTGCAGTTAAGACCTGCCAAAACAAAACTACCGATTGCCGCAAACGTCGAGCGGACAGAGATTGTCTTACGTGCAGTTTGGAATATCAGTCGTATGCTGGAAGACGCGGTATGTTTCAACGCTCATGTACACACAGCACTACCAAGCTGGAGTTTGAGTTATGCGCGAAAACTTAATCGAGTCTTTTGCATTATGTTGAAAAAATGCGGCAGTTTACAAACTCGATTGTCAGCGACAATCGTCTGCTTTTAGTCTTCTAAGGTCCAAGTTGCGTAATGACTTAGGTTTGTATGGCTTCTAGTGCCCGTGTGTTTGTAATTCTTTTGCGAGTGAATGTCTTGTGCTTGTGTTTCAGGAGTAGATAGTTATTTTTGTATGCTGCTCTGTGATGTGTTTTGCAACGATGACTTGATTTCTGTCTCCACCTGACTTACGCAACTGGAGCTGGTTCGTGGAGTGATGGACATCGATGATGCTTACACCAAAGTTGTCGGCACTTTTGGTAGAAGTCAGTTCGGCATAGCTTTGCTGAACTATGTATATGGTGTAAGTTGCTGCTCAGTTGATGTGATGTGGGGAAATTCGTTTGGGCGATTTTCATTGTTTCAAAAGTGGTTTTGTTTGTTTCTTTTATGTTTTTTTAATGGTGATACGCTAAGTTCAATGTTATAAGAAATCAAACATATAGGTGCAAGCATACGATCAGAAAGATAAATTGACAATGACTCAGTGCATGTGATTTGTTGCAGAATTGTTAAAAAATGCTTAAAAGCTGGATTTAACGGGCAACAATAAATTCATGGATCGGGTGTTGGCATGGTGACTATAACAGTAGAAGTTCACTGTATGTAGCTGTTAAAACTAAAATGGAGATGGCGGAGGTGCAGGGGTGAAAGCGCACACCCAAAAAGTTTTGACTTGTCGAAAATCCGGGCAAAAATGGCGCCCAATGTTTGCAGAAAAACAAATTAAGAATGTTTTGGAGATGGTACCAAAAAAGGTCTTCATGATCTTTGTGGGAGAAAATTTGTAAGTCGCACAAAAACTTTTCAGACAAGTTTGACAAAATTAGGGCAAAAATCCTTTCGGAACTCCAAAAAATTGCCTGCTCCTACACCTATGTGTCAGTAACATTAACAAGGCTGATGTGTCGTGGGCAGGATTGATGATATTGGCAAGATATTAACCAAAACTCCGGCACTAGGCAACAACATTTTTCCTTGAAAATTGTGCAACTGATTTATTTGCAAACCCCAGCATTTAGCACAGGGGTAACCAACCTTTTTGAAACTGCGAGCTACTTCTTGGTGCAGATTCATGCGAAGGGCTACCAGTTTGATACACACATTTCTGAAATAAAAATTTGCTCAGTTTGTCTTCAGTTATGTTATCATTAATAAAAATTAACGATATTCATGTGAAGACACTGATCATGTTTATGCTATTGTCAGAACAAGCTCGCGGGCGACCTGGTGCCCTCGGGCACCATGTTGGTGACCCCTGGTTTAGCATTAAAGGAACTTGTTTTCATCCCATTGCAACTAGTAAGGCTATCACAAGTTTTGTCGGTGCAATATAGATTTAAATCGATGTGATATTATCAATACTGTATTAGGTATTTAAAGTAGTGAAGTAGCAATATGTTTTCAAATGGCTAAGATCTAAGTATAGAAGTGGCATTGCCTTATTTTTAAAGAAACGTAAATGTTTTTGTATACATGTCTTGAAGTTTGAACAAACACTAAAAATAATTTCTATCGCAGTAGACTGTCTCAGCTAATTTTGGCATGGCCTGCTTCCTTCGTTCACAGCATCCACAAAACTTGAGTGTCAAGTATCGTGAGCTGCGTGAATTTCCGACTGTAAAACTTATCGGAAAATTTTTGAATTTACTCGTGATTTGCGGTTTCAAATTTAAATAGCTTTTTGTGTGTGTTGGCGGACATCGTATCTTGTATGATACTGTCCATCACCTAAATTAGATTTTATACCAAAAATGTTTGTTTCATCAATTGCCATCATTGACCATCTGCAAATTTACTGCTCCGAGCTTAATTTGCGCGCCACCATGGCTTAGCACCGGCAGCTTTTCCTTCTGGTTAAAACCAGTTCAGCATGTTTGCTATCAGGTGGTGAAAGTTGGATGGAAGGGTCCATTTGCTGAAATAACATTTAGTAGCATAGTAAGAAGTAACATACTGACAGACCACTGGAAGGTTTGGAGAGATGTTATGATGTTTGATGTTTTTTCTCTTTGTAAGCTCGTTGATAATATTGAATTACCTATGGAGAGCTTACCTGGCCAACTGCTACTTTTATCAGCAGATAGTAACACGTGTGACGAGCTGCTGCATAGACTCCGTCAGCAATCAAAACAATTTTTTACCCAGATTTTATCAGCTCCTCAAGCCCTTGTGGTTGTCTTCATTGGTTCTTCTCCATCGGAATTAAATATTTCCAACAGTCGCGTCGATGACCAGAGCTCCATCTTGGTTGAGGTAATGGTAGATGTGCTTTGTTATGCCCATGGGATCTCAGATAATTTGCCAGATAGAAAATGTATGGTTTAGTTTATGGTGATTAGACTTCGTTAAATCTGCAGGATAATCGTATGAGGTTAGTAATAAATTAGGGCTGTCACTAGATCAAAATCTGGTGCAAATAATTTTAAACCTTATTGATATCTTCTTATCCAGCTTTTGAGTTGCTCCATGAATAAGTCTGTAGAACTGTGCCTTGACAGTCGGTGTCTCCGGCGAAGACATTGAAAACGGTTTCTCCCATATCTATTTTGGATTTAGACGTACGTTTTCAGCTGTAATCGACTTAGTTTTCAGTTTGTGCAGTATCATTTGTGGACAGTCCTGGTTCCGGTAATGAGTGTCGAGTGAGCGCTCCTCATCCATAGATTGTTTGCATTGCAGCATGTGATACGCACACGTTTTTTTTCCAACATAGTTGATACATAAATAAAGCCTGTTTCATAGATATGGTGTCCAAGGGGTCAAGACTTCTGAGTTGACGGTGGTTTTCTTCATTACTGGTAGAAAGTCTTCTATGCTTTGTAGGCAAGCATAGCCCTCGAATTTGTTGCACCAAAACACTCTCTTACATTTCGATAAGAGAAAGTCTGTGTTGCAGATGTTTGAGTGTTAGATCTAAGAGATTTAAAGTTTTACAGCTTTTTTTGTTTCTTCGTACAATACACCAAAGTAAATGTAACTCTACCCTAAAACGCAATTTGAAATGTTAATAATATAATTTATCATAACAGTTTAATTCTGTACAACAGCGGCTGCAGTTCGCAATCATCACGAAGTTTGTGACTTTGTTTTTTCTATTTGCGTGGTTGACTTGTTCCGTTCACGCTCTAGATCAGGGGTTCCCAACCTGGGGTACATTTGCCTATCCGAAGGGGTACATTAAGGCTAGCGGAAGATGAGAAAAATATATTCACATATTATTTATTTCCAAATATTTATGCATATATCACTGAGTATTATTTCCAAAAATACTTACAGGGTATATGCTTATTGTTAAATATGTCTATGAATGAACATGATAATGTATTTTGTCATAGGAAATTTTAGGGGTACATTTTCATCTGTCAACATGCTGAAGGGGTACATGCTCACCTCTCGGAATGCTGAAGGGGTACATGGTCAGAGAAAGGTTGGGAACCCCTGCTCTAGATGGCGCATGCCCCACAGTGGAGCAAACAGATGTTAAGGAGGGCAATTTCAGAATGATCTTTCTGGCGGATTCGTAGTGACTGGTAAAAATGTCTGCAGGAGAAAAAGTCGTAATTGTGGTTGTAAAAAAATATGAAAACTTCAAAGTTAGCGTTAAATGTAGCGTTAGACTCCCTAACCCTTCTCATTGTTACTTTATGGACACATTTTTAATGTTACTTCGTAATTTAAATATTGCCTCATATTATTTTAGTACAACTTCTCAGTACTATTTTCCTTCAAGTGTTGCCCTGTTTTTCGAAAGCTTGTTTAGACCAAATCAATGGCTGTATAGGCTCCCTCCACGTAAATAAGATATAACTTTTTTTCACAAAGGGTGGATGCACGAATTTGGAAATGGTTATGTGCGGCATGGTCAGAAAACGTTGTTAAACACTGCTCTAGATATATAAAATTATGTTTTTTGCTTGTATTTGAAATCGTGGCATGCAATTTGGATGAAGAAAGGGCCAGTACTTTTTACTTAGTTGTATCTATTTGTTAGTTGGTGGCCAATAAATGCTTTGTTAATGCGCTGAATCGCGATCTCGTTTATCTCCTACAATTTTATTGAATAGTGGATGGCGCTGTTGCGAGTCCACGACGGTACGTTTCTGTTTGCAGTGGGATTTGATCGACAGAGAGTGGATAAGCGACCTGATACAATCTTTTTGGTTCATTGGTTACTTGTTTGGTGTTTTCTTCTTCGGCCAACTGTCTGACAGGTTTGGGCGTCGCATCACAATGCTAGCAGGTATACACACCTCGTTATGCGTGCTGTGATGCTTCGCCTTTATATTGAAGTTTTCAAATGGCGGAGATCTAGTTGCGATCTTGGCTTTTTTACCTTGGGTCTGTTTCCTGCAACGAGCTTCAGCTTGCAGTCACTAAGCTGTAATGGCCGCCACTATCGCAAAATGTCTTTTCCATAACATTTGATCGGCAATGTGATAGCTTCCATTTCAGCAGTCGGGAGATCGGATTTTAGTAAGCAATTTTGAATATTTACAGGTTTCCACGCACTTCTTCCTATTTGTCTGTTAACATCGTTTGCTTACAATTGGCATATCTTCGGTGCTTGCAGACTGGTCACTGGTTTCGTGTGTGGCGGTGTCACACTTGTGCAGTATGTTTACACGCAGGAGATGGTGGGACGGGAATGGTGGATTCTCAATGGTGAGCTGCATTTCACAACAAATATGTTGAGCAAACTTAGGCCGGCTTTATGTGAAGTATGCTGAGCACGTGAATGTTTTGTGGGCATCTGTAAAAGATTATTCTGTTTTGCGAACGCTAGTTGGTGGTCGAAACTTACTACTGTAGTAAGGGCGTCTGCGAAGTCTAGTAAAACCGGTAATAGCATGGAAACCATGAATCAAATGCTCAAAAGAGTTGATAAAAAGAGAGGCGCTGGAAATGTAGTGGCATGCATAAAAAGATAGTTTCGGATAGAGGAATACATGGTGACTGGTTAGGAAGTGGTACATTTTAGTAATCTTTTGTAATAAACTGAATTTCACAGATGAAAGGGTAAGTGTATGAAGCAGAACACACTCTTCCTGAAATGTTAGACAATTAAGTAAAAGTTTGAACTTTTGTTGAAAGCATGTTAGTTTTGCTTTAAGGAGGCAAAGTGTTTTCGGCGTTTTATTTAATTCTCTTTTAGAGAAGTTTAGCTTCTCATGCAATTATTTTTGCCCCTGAATGCATTGATCTCACGAGGAGGGTATTTTGTGTTTTTCAGCAGTGTTATTTGGTGAATAAAAAAAATAATGCAGTTAACTTTTCCATGATGTGTCCGCTGCTTTTGCGAAACGCTCGATGTTTCGAAAGTTTCAGGAAAATTATTACAAAGCTCAAATCATTCCATGTCGTAGGTGTTGCCATCCTTGAAGCTGTCCTGAGGGTGCGCCTGTGCTTCACTTCCCGCTTTTCTCTTTGTCTTTGCAGCTTTGGTGGGGAGTGGAATGTTCGCTGCTGGAATTGCGGTGCTTAGTGCAACCGCCTATTTGGTTCCCAACTGGAGGAAGCTTACCATGCTATTTTCACTGATCCAGATTCCTCCCATGTTGTGTTTATGGTAAGTTTATAATGGCGCTAGTTCAATGCTAATTTAAAAATGCGTAACTGACGCGAAACACTCCTTGCAAATGCCCCTGTAGGAGATTTATGGTTGGTTTTCAAACGTCGTTGACTGCAGCACAGAAAACTACGGTTGTCGTCAAAACCACAGGGTGGCAATAACGCTTCAGTGATTTCTGACAGGTTTTCTTTTTTGAAACATCCCAGGTTACTTCCAGAATCACCCAGGTGGTTGTATTCGCAAGGTTACCTGGACGAGGCAGAAGCGGTATTGGTTAAGGTGGCAAAGTGGAATGGTAAATTCAAGCCAGGTAAATCTGCGGATCGAGTGGTCTTGTCGAAGTGATGCTGCTGAAACAACGCGCTCAATTACATCTGCGCTCGATAAAATCACTTCAACGAAAATAAATTTCTTATGCTCTTTACGGTGGTCTCATATTTTGAATGCAGCTCCTTACTTCAATCGTAAATACTTCGATAAGCAGCACAAACGGAATTTTGTGTTAACGTTTTGTTTTGGTCTTGCCACTTCAGATAACGCAGTTTTTTTATAGTTTTGCGTCAGATGGCACGGAAGATTACATCTCGGTAATTTGCGTTGTGTGTTCGTCTCAAATCATTTGAAAGCACAGTAGTTAGACATTTATATCAACAACGATGCTTCCACGTCGTTACTTGTTAGAGTCCTGCGCAGGTTGAATTTTTTGTCCGCTCCCGCCCCGCACCCGCAAAATTTAAACCCGCCCCGCACTCGCAGGAATTTGAGAAATCTTGCCCGCTCCCGCCCCGCACACTTCCAACCCGCACCCGCCCCGCAGGCCATCCCAACCCGCACCCGCACCGCATTTTTTCGGTCTTAAACCCGCAGCTGTCCGAAAACTACTATAAACTCACAACTAGGGCAAGTTTTTGTTGCAATAAAATTGTGAGAAGTATGCATTAATTTAAACAAAATTTGCAGTAAAAAGTTGTATTTGTGCACAAGCATTTTAAAGGAAAGTGATTTACTCAAGCGATTTATTTACATATAATGCTAAACATTTCCAAACCTTACCTACGGAAAAATGGCGATCTTTTACCAACAGTTTGCGTAGCATGCTAAAACTTGTGCATGAAGTTGCTGGGCAATTTGCTAAAAAACTTGTGCATAAAGTTGTTTGGCAAGCTCCACAGTCCATGAACTTGCTTGGCAATTTAACAATTTTTACGTGCAGCTGTGGACTGATGTTTGACCGGGTCATTTCTGCAATTGCTTTAAGGTCACTATTCAGTTCGATTCGGTTATCAAAGAGAACAGAACCATACTGAAATAGTTCTAAAGCACGATTTTTAAATCAAACTTCTATACTTTGGGATAGAAGTTGCAGGAAAAGTTGCATGTTAAAGAGAAAATAGTAGCCATATAAAATTCCTGGAACCAGCTTAAAACATCGTACTAAATTAATTCTGAGTTACGTATTTGGGAAGCTGTAAATAAAGTTGCAAAATCTTACCCTACTTATAGCGCCTGAAGACAAGTCTAACAAGCAGCAAAATCAAGCTATTCATTTTTTTCATTGGCAACCAAAACTTTTCCACAGATCTGATCTTCCACGGTCAACAGATTTGTGGTGATAAAGAACACGTTTCAGTCCAGGTGTGACTTGTGACTAGCTGTGCGTTAAGCGCTGTCTTATCCATTTAGAAGGGCTGCTGGACTGAATTATTCCTCACCACGAACGACGGTTGCATTGGAAAATGGTCATTTGCCCACCACAAGGCAAGAACCTGAGCTTGTGTTTCGCAACAATGGGTTGTTACATCATAATGTTATAACTGCTGCGGGCCTACTATTCAAAGCGCAATGTTGTCAAACAACTTCAGTACATCCACGTGTTTTGCGATTTTTGAGCTGATTAAGTTCATGTGCTTTGGCTCAACACTCATTTACCCGCACGAAGAATTTCTCATCCCGCGTCCGTCCCGTACCCGCAGCAAGTTCAACCCGCGCCCGCCCCGCAGCAAGTTCAACCCGCACGCAAAGCAGTGCGGGTTCCCGCAAATGCGGGTACCCACAACCCGCGCGGGTTAACCCGCTCCGCGCAAGACTCTAGTACTTGTATGACCAGGGTTGCCAGACGAAAATTTCAATAAAAAGCCAAACAGTGCTAAAAAAGGCTAGAAAAAGGCCAAACCGATCATCTAAAGGCCAAAAAAAAGCCAAATTCTGTTTTTTGTATTATTAATCCTTTGTTACAAAAAACACCTTAATTATCTTCGATATTGGGATTAAGTCTTGCTTGACCTTGTGCTGGAGCACATTCCTCATGCTTCTCTGACTTTTCATGGTTTGTGGGAGCGCACACTTCGGGTACAATGGTGCCACAGTTTGCATACTTGTAGAGGGGAACTGTATTTTCTTGGACTGCTTGGACTTTTTCTATATCTTTGTTTGTTTATTATAAGCATTAGTAAAGATTGTCTCATTTTATCAGTCAAGCGTATCGAGTGTTGAGCCGCGGCAACGGCCGCAGAGGCCTCAGTTGTTTGTTTCTAAAAATAGACACAGGCTTAGTATTTGTCCATTAGGCTCTAGTTTTCCACGGGGGACCCCTTGACCTTTGCCAGGCCTCCCCTGATCCCCAAGGCGTCTTATCCCCGAAAACCATGAGCTTGAGTTTGTATTTTGTCAGGTTGAATTATTCTCTTGTCGTCATTGGCAGAGAGAGCGATCTTGTTGACACTCTCAGTGAACAGTTCATGTTCTCGTGAACAAATGACATTCATCTTTCGATGTTCTTCTTTTCCAGTGAACAAGCACCGCTTGTAATCCTCAAGATGATTGATTTTGAAAAGACGGGTTTCTTTACCCCCTTGCATCGTTTCTCCTCTTCTCCATCTTTTTTGAAAGCATACAATTTTGCTCGAAGTCCACAAAATTCTGAGATGATTTCCCCG
>Ga0210059_1002910_pt1 | contig 27108 bp, 18 predicted proteins | sample Ectturendosymbi2_FD_188042 | JGI IMG/M metagenome (GOLD analysis project Ga0210059, IMG submission 188042) | Ecteinascidia turbinata endosymbiont from Florida, USA - Sample 2 (SPAdes) (version 2) | ecosystem: Host-associated > Tunicates > Ascidians > Unclassified | place: Key West, Florida... | reverse complement strand
GTACCACTGATGCATATCATTCACGTGTGCACATTAGGAAGGTCCCAGCTTTGTGACGTATAAACTACACATCAATCGACACTGTTGGCAGTTCAAATGTCAAGCTTGCTTCCACGCTGGCAGAGCACGGTAACACCCAGCTCTTGTTACATATGGTAGTACAAAACACGCAGGAATGAAGAAAGCTGCTTCTATATTTCTCAAATCTCGAAAATTCATAACCGCTTGGTTTGATAACAAATGTGCTGCTACGCCTTGTGGTACTGCCAAAGAATATTTTGCAATGCACCCGATCTCGATTTACAATGTTGGTGAAAAACTAAGAAAATAAACATCAATATTCTGATTGCTAAGGGGGGGGGCTTGAGCCCCTTCAGCCCCCCCTGGCTGCGCCTTCGGATGGATAAGCCTTTCTGCTGCTTTAAACATGCCATTGGTATGTTCACCCAACAAAATTGATACGTGACGCAAACCTCTGATATATGATGTCATCGCAGTCAAACGCTTCTTGCGGATTTCCATTCTTATACAGAAAATAAGATATCATTTTTGACGTAGGCAAGGTTACTGACCTTGATGACGGTGATTAGGTGGTGTAAAAGACAATGGATTTTACTAACCTGCTCTGGACCACAACTGTAGTCCCCGTTGGAATCGATGCCAGAAACCACAGCATGAAGAGGTGACGAATTTTCATGAATTGAATTGCATATTTTTTTTAAAAACTGCATGTTTTATCAAAGTTTGGTCACGTAAGTGCTCACAACAGATAATGTTTACTAAACGGAAACTCCATAAATGCAGATGGTATTTATTTGGGTCTGTTTTCGTCTATGCTTGTCTGAAACAAAAACAAAAAATGTCCTACAGTAGTATCTATGATTTGATAGCACGTTTATTACTCCCGAAAGCATGCATCAGCGATCATTGAAAACTATTATTTTGCATTTGGTTTCACAGCAAGCATGTATAACTGACACAGAATTTGACTGAAAGTACTGATGAAAGCTCCAATTTTCAGAAATCCAGACAAACCATTTGATATAGCTGCTTTGGTCTCATGCAGCTCATTTCTGCTACTGATGACCGTCTTCGGATTCTTTGCAAATATCTTGACTTTTTACGTAATAACAACTTGTCCGAAACTGAGGTGAGGCTTTACAGAAGTTTCTTCTGAATGTCGTCACGAGTGTATAACACAAGGGTGTTTTCATTTTGGTCACTTGCAGAATATCTCAGCTTCAGAAATAGAGTAACATCTGCCTTTTTGAATTTAGTTTTTTTTAACACGCTTCAACAGATTGTTGATCACTTGGCCATGGGCATCTCAAACCTATTCACACCATAACAGTATTTATCTCGTTGTTCTTCAATTAACTACTCTCCACATGTAAAACAAGCAAGGAATCTATCGCAAATTATTGATAGGGGCATCGATTCTATTTGAATAAATTATAAGGACTGACGATGCGTGGTGTAACGTGAAATCGATTTCCTATTAAAAATTTGTGATTGATTCCTTGCTTGTTTCACCTGTGGAATGAAGTTGCTTGAATACTGATATGCGGAAATTTGAATTATCGCAACAAATGAAAGCAGAGCCCAATCCGTTGATTCCTAGAAAGTCCACAGAAAATCTAGAACTTTTAATTCTCTTCGTTTCTTCTGCACTTATTCTATTCAACAAAACCTTGGTTGATGAGTCAGAAATTGAGCAAAAATTTATAGTTTCCCGTGAAAGCTGCTTTACAAACAAATATTTACTGTACATCAGAAAGCTGCTTTATTGTTTTAGTAAACAATCGAAATAGCAAGTAGACAGTATTATTCAATATTGGGTTATATTGGAAGTAACGTTAGATAGGTGAAGATAAAATCACCCGCGGACAGCAAATCAACGTCGAATTCATATGTAAACGTAGCCATTGGCGTGGTTTCTGATATTTCGCCTTGCTAACTAAAGGTGATGATAACAGCTTTGCTTACAAAATCTGTAAACAGCAAAATATACATCATCGAAAATGTAATTTTATAATGTAAGATTAATTTGTAATTCCAGAATAAACACACCAAAACATTGCTGAAAAGCTTACGTTCTCCTCTATTTTCAGAAAACTGATATATGGAATGAAAGTATGACGTGTCAAGTAAAGCATAGACCCAGTCATAGTTGATTAGTCAATCTACTAAAATCACGCTGTTTGCAGGTCACCATTTAACTTGATCATTGCCAGTCTTTGTGTTTCGGACTTCATTTCTGCACTACTTAGTCCTTTGTTTCTTTACCGAAGAACGTGGGGACTTCGCACTTGGAAGGCATCTGCGTTTCTCTGCAAGGTGAAATGATATTTCTATTTTGCGACGTAACCAGTAATTGCGAGTGACGGCCACGGGCAGTTGAGAGCAATCAAGAACATCACATGATTGTTCAGGCTTTGTGAGGTATGCATAGGAAAATCTTTCCAAACAAGGTGTTTTTCTGAGGCTTAATTACAGTAGCAAGTACAAAACTCTTAATTTGACACGCATTCTTTGAGCCTGCTTTCTTTGCAGTATTTACAACAACATTGCAGGCATCATCGTAATATTTTTGTAAATCTCTGCCATAAACGAGAGATTTGTCAAACAATCATGACTAAATAAGGTAATTGTTTTCTAAACGTTTTAGTTCCTTTACATTTATATTCTCCCACATTGGTTGGGTTGAAAGTACTGCTATATTTGTGCAATCCACTATTTCCCAACATGGTTGCAAATATTGGGCATATTTTAGGTCGTAGGAATCTCAAAATAAATTTTGAAAGTAATATCTATGATTGCAGCCTTTCTACTCTTCTTGCGCAAATAAGGAAAATCTCATATCTTTGAAGACACTCCACTCTAAATATGCGTTTTTGGTGAACAAAATTTGAGCATTTCTACAATGCAAAATTAAAGCAAAATTCTGAAAAAAGACAACGCAATCTTGCTATTTCCGAGCACACCAGGTTAATTCGCGATATGTCCAATAGCTCAACTGGTGTATGAGACAAAATGTAAAAACAGATAAAAGGTAAAAACGAATGCCGCTAACATTTCGTTGACTGCACCGTCAGTGAAACGTTGGCAGTATTCGTTTTTACGTTTCATCTGTTTTACTTTTTTTCTCATACACTATTTGAGCTTTCAGACATATTAAGAAGAAGCAATATTCTCGAGAAAAATGTAAAGAAAGTGTCACCAGGTAAAATATGACTTTTAGTAAGACAATAGTACATGTCGGACATTTACATGAAACGTAAGTATTTCCACGCTTCAACAGATTTTATATACGAAAAAAATTTAAACATTTCCAAACTATGATTCGCTATAGTTGGTCCACGAACTGTCATACATTTGCTGCGCAAGTGCTGTGGCTAGAAAGAAATGGATACTCTAAAGTACACACCTTGTTGCGAATTTAACAAGATCAATTTTTTAAGGGAAGAAGCAAACTTTGTTCCACAAATGATTATTTTCCATCAAAAGCGGAGATGGTAGTTTTGTACTTTTGAAAAAGTAGCATCTCCCCTTTTTTGCTAATTGGTTTATTCTCAATTTTGAACATTGAAAAACATTTTTCAGTTTCACCGCTTTGCCTACTGCATCATTTCATGCAATGCAAGTATTTAACAATATTTTTAAATATCCATGAAACGAATTAATGTAACAAACTCTGTTGTATGATATGATGGTTCATTTTTTACTCAACGTTATTAGCTACTGCATGAACTATGAACGAAAACTAATTTGATAAATATTTTACAAAATTGCTGTAAAATTTGTTCCATTCCGTAACCATCGTTATATAATAAAACCATTCAATTCTACATTTCAAGTTGAACTGGGCTGGAGATCATGCAACATCTGTGGCAACCTCGTTACACATTATGTGTTTTTCATTTCTACGTTTATTTTCCATTGTTTTTCCCTATCGACATCGGAAAATCAACATGTTTCATGCTAAGGTAAACACAAATATAAACGTTCGTGCTATTTTGAATTCGAAAAAACCGAATTTCCGTTGAGCTAGTACTGCGTATAATACAGTGCCAATAAATGCTAATTGACAATTCGTTTGTGTCGTCTACATTTCTTTGGCAGTGGCGCAATCAGATAGTTTTGTTTAACACTTGCAGAGTGCCGGGTGTTCTTCGTTTCAGGATACACGTCATGCATGTTCATTGTCTTATCCGACACACGTGTTGTTACTTTCGACTCTTCTCACCTTGATGGGTTGCGAGAATGCTGGTTGCTTAAAGTTTGCTTGCTTCAAGTTGTTCATAGATCGTTGCCTCCAGTTTACTTATACAGGTCAATTGCTTGTGGTCATAGACTTCGGTGTTCACGTTGTTTTCCAGATAGTTTGCGCTAGTTTACGTCCATAGTTCAAACAGCAAGTTGCTCTACAGCAGGTGTTCTTAAAATTTTTGGGACGCGTCATCCTTGCCAATAAAATTCGTGCCCCATCCCAATACAAAATCAACAAATATTGGACATAACAACAATTTATATACAAGTAACTTTCAACACTCGGAAGGATGTAGCTGCTGTTTGGAAAACAAACGTTCAAATGCTATGTAGCAGAAAATGCACAATTCAGCTCGGCTTCACACGCAGTGTATTTCGAGGTCTTGTCTTTTTATGACAAGTGTAGAAAGGCCACTTCCCCACAAGTAATTCGGTGAAAACGGAAGACATATACGTGTAGTCACACGACCTGCTCTCTTATATATGTGCACAGGTTTTGCTCAGAAATCAGCTAGTGGCATTGCGTCAAAATAGTTATTTGCAGAGGTTACACTTCATCTGCAAGAATTCCTACTGCGAATCGTCGGGAAGTATGTCTTCATTGAAACGAAATAGTTTTCGTGTCATCTTCCATTCTGAAAGTTTGGTGTCACCGAATTCTGGAAAATTGAATTCCTGTTTCAAATTTCTAAGGTGGGCCTCCACATCGTTCTTAAAATTTACTCGTGCAGGGCAAGAATACACATCGGAACAATAGCTATGATAATATCCAAGCTTTTGTGGAGAAGCTACGGTTGTTGCATCGCCGAATTCAAATAGGAAATTCAGCTTCATTTCCCAACATAGATACTTCCCTTGATAAAGAACGAATAGGACTGTAGGGCGAGCTTAAATATTAAACCCTTAAAACATATCCTCGAGCTAGGAAACTGCAGCTGAAGCCCCCTGATCTAAATGACCGAAGGAAATCCTGCTTCCGATGAGCTTCCAGAAATAGCTTCAGTTCATTTCTCACTTTATCCTGGCGGACTAACATATCACCTTTCGAGTACCACCGAGCTTATATGTGAAACAGCAGAGTCACATGATGGCAAACAATCTCGCGTTGGCACCACTTGTTTTGACGAAGCTGAAGGCGCTTATGATAATTGCAGCTTGTCTTTCATTGCATCAGATAGAGTCCTGGAGACCAGAGCCTCACGGTGGATCACACAGTGAGATCCAACGGCGTTGCGACTTTTCTGCTATATCCTTACCTTACGATAAATTCACTTCCAGAACCAGGCATTGCCGGACACCGTCAGCGCAGGTGTCTTACCGCAAGTGTCTCCCATTTCATGTCACTGCTGTCAAAAACGTGGCGACAACTTGGAATACATTTTATGTTTTTGTAGTTGTTTCCAGAAGTGTGTTAAACAGCATTTCCTCTTCACTTGAGAAAGGTCCAACAAAGTGAACATAGACTAATAACTCAGACATTTGGACTGCATCAGTTGCAGCGCCGGATATAGATGCAGGTGGTCCTGGGCCCAGGAGTGGTGGGAGGCCCCATGTGCGGATCGGGTATATAGAATCTTTAGGTAGGGGATGACCGACGAAGTCACTAGTATTTCCACGGATCATTAATATTTATGACGTAATCTTGTGAGGTCACATTTGTTAACTCAACTGTAACAAAACCTCATGACGCAACATGATTGACAATGATTAGCGATTTGTGAAACTGTTGCAAAACCGGTCACCAGAAGCATCATATTTCCGTTTTTTGAAATTTTGTTTGAAAAAACTTTCTGGGTGATCCAAACGCCAGTCCTTGCTCAGCAACATATTTTACGACAGAAATCACACTTTGCAGAAGCGATTTCCAATACTGTTGGCATTGATTGACCTGACTAGCTATCTCTGTATCAATTCTCCATGGTAATTAATTACATCTGCGACTAAACGTAATCGTAGCATCTACATGTTCCATTGATTGCTCGTGGCTCCTCAGCGTGCTTCCAGTCTCAGATTCCTTTTATAATAAGGAAATGTGCACAGTTAGTCGTATCCGTGCACATCAGTCTACACTTGAAACAACTAACACAACTTTGTGAGGGAGAAAAACAAAGCCAGCTTCTCTCAACGACTTCGGCGTTGTGGTTCTGGCGCCGAATAAGATTTGTGGTGCATTTCCGTGACGAGGTTCTGTCTTTTCTGTGTTGTGGAACATCATGTTTTAAAAATAACTTTTCATTTTACAACCAGAACTGTGTAAATGCAACCACGCGTAATTCTCCCAGCTTCAAAATACTTTATTTTCTGATCACGTGGTGCATTTGTGAACCCCTGGATTCGCTATAATTACTAGACGATGCTACACTGAGCTACAGGTATGTATATACACTGATCACCGTATCATGATTCATCAGCAAAGCTAGTGCCACTCTAATGCCAAGGTCATTGAGATACTGAAAAAAAGTTTACCGCTGTTACATAACAATTAATGTGAAAGCATTCCCGCCTTTCCAGCTAAGAATTAACTCAACCAAAACATAGATTAATTGGACAACTTGCAGGCCCTCCCATAAACTAAGCTGCGCCACCAGAGCTCGTATCTTGTTGCAGTAGAGTAGGGACAGCTTACTGTATGCAAAACAATATATCAAAGACCTTGACGTAACTGACGGGAGGCAGAGGAACGAAATGCCTCCCTGGAAATCTAAATTTGAGAATCGGACCGCCACCTCAAGTGATATTTCGGTTTTAGTATTCGTTTGGATTTCAGTAGGTTGTTGGGTTTCAGTAGGTTGTTGTTTTTTGCGTTTTTCGGATTATTTTCCGGTGATTTAGTGCTTCAGCATAGCTATCCACATCCGGATTCACCATCATTTCTCAAGTTTTTTCCGAGTGTTGGATGGTGGGCCCTGCACAGTGGCAGTGGGACCCTTTTAGCTAAGTTTTCCACCCTGACTCAAAGTTCTAGTTGCGCCACTGATTATAGCTATGTAAACTAAGAATGAAAAAAGGAAGAAATTTTCGAATGTCCTCAGAGAATAATTGATATCTCATGAAAAACGTGGACATGCGCTTCAAAAAGAGGGCGTGTGGTAGCCATAGCTAGCAATGCTACTCATATGCGACCTGTGCAAATCTGAGGACAGCAGACACAAAATCTTCCAGAAGCGAGTTGAGACGTAAGCTAACATGTTCTACGTGGCTTGGCCTTGCATTCACTAGATTCAGATACCGGACCGACTTTCAAGAAACCCATTAGTCTTATAGTTGTTTCGTCACAATATCAAATATCCTTTACCGTGGAATACTATAGTGGGGTCTGGCAGACGCGGGTCAAATGAGTTCATCATGTGATACCTACGTAAGCGCACGTTGGCGCGCTTTCAACTCTTCAGTAGCTTCATTTTTTGTGTAACCAGTTAGTACGTGCGTGTGCGGTCGTCCACGATTTTTATCGATTTTACAAAGGAAGTGGTTCCGGGTCCAGCAGACCCGATGTTAGCGTGAAGTGACGAAATCACGCTGACCCCACGTCATGATTAGAGGAGGTTATGCGCCAGGTGGCTGTAAAAAGTTGAAACTCCCTCAGCGCATGCTTCTACGGTTTTGTTAGCAATATGCAAAAGGAGAAGTTCTTCATGCCCATAATTTTTTTTATGAGTACTTCAGTTCAGGCATATATGACACCTTCGCTATATTTGGCCTACTTGCTTTTCATCACAAATCGTATGATATTAGCGTAAAGTAACTTTGTTAGCGCTCAAACTGCTCAGTAAGACTCATATTAACAGTGTAGTTTTTGTGATAAACTGCAGTTGAAGGAAAGTACTTTTTTTGTTTTTGAAAACCGGGTCATGCACACCCGGCGATAGTATTAACGTGACAAAAATCGAGCGATAGTAATCCAGGGTTTTAAGTTAAATACTGCTGTTTGGCCGACCGATAATAATTAAGAAGGTCTACAAACAAAATTTTCTAGCTAAATACGACTAAGTGGCACGCGCATGTCACACACATGGCTAAACACATGAATATGGTGGGGGGCCCTCTTTGGTGGGGCCCGGGCGCCTTGGGTCCCTCCAAATCTGGCGCTGATCAGTTGTTTCATCATATTGGATTGCAAAATAGATGATGCGTGTATCATTTCGAGAACTTGAGACTCAATATCCTTTGCGCGCCGATTGATACGTATTTTAATGTTAGAATCAACACGAAGAATCTTCGCAAGCTTTTTGCTGTTCGCCTCCCCAAACACAACGCTGGCTGCTTTTACCACGCACCTTTTTATCAATGTTTTACCAATGGTGTGGGTTTTTTCTCATTAGCAAACATGTGAGCGATTTTGAATGACTCTTATGTTACTTCTGCAGATAACGATTGGCAAAAGCACTGACTACTGGCAATCTTCACTTTTTTGAAAAGAGTCATTGTTGCTTTGATACAAAGCCAAAGACTTATCATGATAGCCAGGGTGTCTTGTTTGACGATGACGTTGCTATCAAAGGTTAGTTGCTCAGATTTACAAAAGATATCACCGGCATGGTGGTACAACTTGACCACTCACTGTCGCATCGTATAAAGCCATACATGGGATACTCTTTGCCACACTTTCGGTTTTCTCCACTCATTTTGTGTCAACACAGTTGGGAGTAATTACTAAATGTAGCTGATTATTTATGCTAGTAATTGATGCTAAAACAATTATAGAATTTCTACCAAAACTCAAAGTTAAAGGTTACTCCGATACAACCGAAAGTTGAAACTGACCTGCAGCATTATTACCTTCGTTAGTTTTACTTCAGTTTCATTAGTTGAAGTTTGACTTAAGCCAGCACGACTAGCTTCATAGCAGTGCATCATAGAGACGTATGATTTATGGGCGCCATCTGCCGTTGTCCATTTTAATTAAAAGTGGTGCCATCTACTGGTGATCACTTTTTTGCATGTGGCGCTATCTCGAGGCCCCTGAACGTATGCAGAATCGTTGGCAAACGCTACCAGACTAACAGGGTCATTCCAGGAGGGTGGGTGCCGATATCGGGGATGAAAGTACGGCGTCCCGTAGTGCTCTTTAACCATTTCCATTCCATCTTTGAACTGCCTAGATCGCCGCATTTCTGTTGTTGTCGTCGTCAGATGAACTGATGTGTTGTTGTGCGGTTGGTGTCTCGATTTGAAGATGTGTATTCTAAACCGGTGAAGGGGTGAGGGCTGCGTGGAGCAGATGTCCAGGAACCATGTAATGGCGTGGTATAGACAGTGTGGCTCTTTTGCGACGATGCTCAGCAGGTTGGATGCTTGCGAGAATAAGAAGGTGTAGGAGGCAGGCATCCGTTCACAGGTCGCAAGGCGTTGTTGGTGAGAAGATCATTAAGGCAGGTGTGAGCACTGCTGCTCCAGGCAGGAGCGCAGTATTCTGTTGTTGAATGGACCAGTGCTATGGTGCCTGTTCGGAACGTTGTTGCCCCAGCACCCAAGAAAATGACTTTCAGCTCACCTTTAGTTTCCTTGTTGTTGAAATGGAAGACTGCCGACACCGTTTTTGTAGTGCTGAGATTTAACTTCCACGACTGGAGGTATTTACCCATAGCTATAGTCGCCATGTCTTCGCTAAGCACTCCTTCCACTGCTTGCCAGTCTCCAGCAACATGCATGATTGCTAGATCATCGACGTGTGCATAATTTCTGAAAACTGTTGCTGGCAAGTCAGTGGTGTAGATATTGAAAGGAAAAGGTTGCAAAACGGACCCTGTGGGACGCCTTTCTTATGGCGTCGTGAGCTACTCAGTGTGCCGTTACCGAAGGTAAAGGGGAATTTTCGATTACCCACTAGCTCCAGGACCATGTGCCGATCATGTAACAATCGCAGTAGCAGGTGAGAAGATAGAAAAGTACCCAGACTTGAGGTTAGAAATACAGAGAATATGGAACATCAAAGCCAGGTTACTAATAGTAACAGCAGCTCTCGGAGCAACCAGCAACAATCTGAAGAAACACCTCAAGTAGATCCCTGGCCAAAACATGATTACACAACTATAAGCAAAGCTATGCTTGGCAATGCACACATCCTACGAAAGGTGCTCGTTCTTCCACAGTCCGGGCAAAACTCCGAGGTCAGAGAAAACACCAACCTTAAAACAAGAGTTGAATGAATAAGAAGAGAAAATATTATTGATATCTTTTGCGTCGGACTCGTTGTCTATATCACAAGGATGCTTGTATAACACAATAACACACAAATAGTTAGTAATATCGCAGTAAAAAGTAAATGTTAGATGATAATCACAGACAAACACTGAAACAGTGCAGCAGCTATAGCTGCATTAACTCATCATCAAATAGTATTCTGGCAGTGGGAAGAAAATTAAGACATTTTGACAGTAGGTTCTGACGAAAATGGTTAAAATCGTCGGATGGTGATGCTCACAGAAGCACGTAATTTCTTTTGATCAAGATTTCAAATGATGTTGCCAGGTATTTGTAACTTGAGGCTGACAACCATTTGTTTTCACTCCATCTGAAACAATATTCGGCAGTTGGACTTTCACTAATTTCGTAAGATCATTTTAATTGCGTATTTGGCTTGAGCACATCCTTGACATGTTAGGGGTGATAAGGACGTTTTAAAAATGCAAAAAACATGAGGCGCCACGAAGCATATTTTGCGGCAGCTAGCCTCAGATGCGAGCCGTGGAGGAGCTAGTCCGCAGAATATTGGAGAAACGCGAGCCTGACGAACTTGCGCCTAAACCTGACCTTTTCGAACTCCGCGCTCTACGGGGCTGTAGTCTCTTGTTCTACAGCAATCGCAAACGGAGGGCAATCAGGGCAAGATTTTTTGTCACAAAATTCAACAGACATCAAACTTCAACGGCGATTGATCATCAAGCATGGTCTCTGAAATACATCAGAAACAACTAAGCGATTCTACCAAGTGCATGAACAGTAAACTATCAGACCGCACTATCGATTAACTCAGTGTGGCAGGACAATTAATCCCACAATGCGCGCGACTGCGAATTAAGTCAGTTCAGCAATTAACAATGAAAAAGCGTTTGCTGCCACAGTTCTCAGGTAAATGAACACGAACTAAAAGGCACAGCGGTAAACTTGCACTGGATTCACGGTGAGCTACAGACGTTCAAGAGAAATAGGAATAAACACATATTACATACCAGTTGGTATGAAATCCACAGCTCAGATCTTTGGTTGTTTCCGCGATCAGAAATACTCTGTTTTGGCTAGCAGAATTTGATTTATACACGAGAGCCGAAACGTCACTAACTCAAAATTAGACTAGGCTGTGGCTTTTCCTACACGTTATGCGATGCGAAATAGAAAAACAGTTCGTTTTGCCGCGAGATTGCGCAAACCATCGAAGGCCGTTGCCGACATACTTAACTATGAGGGACGATATACCAGGGGACGGAAGTAGGTCAATCCGCCCGTGGGATCTCAGTGCGGTATTGTGCAATCAGGCAAAGACGGTCAAGAACCTGCTGGCCTACAATAGCAAGCCACGGGAACCGTAGCTGGCAGGAATACTGCGGTATCTGTAAAGATGCTGTCAATTAATTTTAGGCTCTAAGGTAGCATCAATAAATCAAATTCCCTTTAAACCTAGAGAGTTACACACATAGTAACCAGATGAACACAGCTTGAAGCCATTAAACAAGACTGGGATATAAATCGCTGCGCGCCGTTACAGTACACAGAAGGTTTTGATTGCAAAGCATAGGAAATGCTGGAGAAAAAGAAACACCAAGATAACCCACCAGCAAGTACTGTACTGCAATTGGTTACCGTCATACAAGAGAGTTAAATATTGGAGGAAAAATGAAGAAGAAACGTTTACTTCGTTCCAGTTACAAAAACATTTTTTTGAAAGATTTCTAGCCCCAGAAAAATCTTTTCGTTGTTTGGGAAAACGTATGCTATTATTTGAAAAGTCGTTGTTTTTTATAAAGTTGCTACTGATCGATCTTCTACGCCGTCTTCTTTATTAACTTTGCCTGCATTCAATCAAATTTAAATGATGCTGCAGCAGTGTTCGATATCGGTTTCTTTAGATATCATGCTTGGTTTATGTTTTCGAAAGCTGTGCATCACCTCGGCATGGATAATTGCTGTTGGATGTGGATTTGTTCCTTTTGCGGTTTGGTTCGATCTATCCAAGGCATTTAAAAGTCACACCCTGGGAAAGTGCTCAATTGATATGACATGGTAAGAATAAACACGATCTGTTTCCGGGCTTTTGCTTTGGTAATAGATAAGAAATACTGTTGCAGTAACTATGCATCCCTGTATAATAGTACTCTTAGCCAAATATTGTTAAAAAAAAGCAATTCTCACCAGCAATTGAAAAAGGGTTTATTTTTACTGATTCGTGTTAAAACATTTTTTAATACTTTTTTATACCGAATTCCAAGTCGCAAACACTTAAAAACAAACGGTACTTGGAACATAAATGAGACCACACGTTTCGGAGACTGCCAAGAAAGCCAACGCAGAAAAACAACGAATGTAAAAACACGTTTCAAAAGTTTCAGAACAGCATTGCTTTGAAAAAATTTTCCGCTGTACGACTATCAAAACTAATAAGTGATGCAAAATCACCAAAATTGAAGTATCCTTTAATTTATTATAGCAAAAGGAATGTTTTAATTTCAAAGTATACCAAATAAGAACGAAAAAAAAAACTATCACAAGGGCAAGCGTCATGTTTGGGATTTTTACGACGATATCACGCGATAACGGCGACGAGAAATAGGCAGCAGTTGATAAACTGATGCGGTTCTGAAAGACGAGTCATGTTTTTGGAACAAGGAAACTTTAACTGCAATGGCTTGACAATGTCACCAGGCTGCTCCACATAAGGCTGTCAAGGCAATTTGTACTTCAGGGGCGGTCAACCCGCGAATCGCGAGCCGTAGGCGGCTCTTCACCCAGTTTCATGCGGCTCCTACGTAATTACCAGACGTCCTACTAAATCACAAACATAACAATAAATGGCTTGTAAAGTTCTGTCATTGTCATGTTTGTGTGCGATATGTACAACAAATGTTGCTGAGCAAATATATGTGTATGAGCGAAGAACAAATGGGGTTATGTTCATGTATGTCCATGTATATGATGCGCCTCTTTGCGGTAACACAGTAAGAAATGTGGCTCTTGGTCTTTGACTGGTTGACCACCCCTGTTATGCTGTATTCTCTACGCAGAGGAATCACCCTGAGATCGACCGACGTTCAGGTGAAAGCTTTGCGGTCGGTGCTACCATCGACTGGCCGCAATGGAAACATTAACCGAATAGTAACCGTATGATCTATTGCAGTACACAGGATAGGAAAAAATGTGTGCTTTGATCTTCTGGTGACATCTCTTTAAGTGTAGAATAATGAGAGTTTGTTGCGGTGCAACAACCTTCCTCACCTTAGTCTTGATCGCAAGAACAAGACGGTAATATCTGATTACCTGTGTGCATTTTTTCATATGGAAATATTGAAATCTTGGAGCATAGTCAAACATTATTTTGAAAACGATGTGTCATCAGAATTTTACTTCTCAATATTTGTTAAAAAATCAATAAACTGCGAGACTCTGCATGTTGAGATTAGTTCCGCACATTGTGCACAACATAGATTTCAGTGAATGCTGACATTACAGTATAGTTTGCAAATAGAAACCAAAGGTACTTTCGCAAAATATCTTCCAGAAATCATGTGCGATATTCAAAAGATAATTTCGACAAAGTTATCCTTTGAGTCATGATTGATGTCCACTATAGAGCAGGTTTTCCCACATGAAATCACACATACTGTACTCACAGCACAAACCAAAACAGATATTTATCTAAAAGTGATTGGAACTGAAGGCAAGCCTTGCGAGACATCTTGTGCACTTCTTTGAGCATTACGTGCATTTTGCTCTTGCACATTTTACACTATCATTTGCACAATGCTATAGTTTCAACAAACGTATGCTTTGATAAAAAAGCAGAATCAAATGTACATGCAATAGCATAAAAACTTTTCAAACGTTTTTGATGAGACATGCAGCAATCCAATAACTGCTTGTCACATTCTCTCTTACCTCATCATCTTCCAAATTGTGTGTCCAATTAAAAGCACGTGTTGAGGTTCATTATACTGCTTGTTGTCAACACCAATCAATTTCTATTTTCAGGCCTTTGTCTGTATTTTTTTCCTACAAGAAATTATTATTCAATCGTTTTTGTTTCCATACTTATTTAGCTTTGGGATCAGCTCAAGGGAAGTATTTATACAATATGCAAAGAAAACAAACGTTGATGTAAATATTTCAGCGAAATGACTTTGCTTTGAAATGTTATCAAGATCTTTTTAAATTTTCTACAATTGCGTCTTAGTTAACTTGTTTGAAACGATTTTGTGATAAAGGATTCTTTCTCATAATTCCTATTCGATTTGACATATTCAACAGGGAAAACCAATACAAGACCTACATTGTGGTAGGATATGTTGTTTTATTTTATATACCGGCTTTGCTGATAATGGCTTCATCAATCATGTCAGCTTGTCTTATTCGGTTGAAAAGGAAAGCATCTGAAGGTAAAATGTTCAAACATCATAATTTCTTTGTAATATCAACTGTCGCGGACAGCAGTTATTTGAAGAGTTTTTTTCACAGTTAATTATAGCACACGAACCATTTTTGTCGAGTAGTCAAAGAATTATAACATGTTTTCTCAGACATTTTCATGGGGATAAAATGGTCTTATATTTTTTTGCTGCTGATTGCTTGCCTTTGTATTATCCTGACGCATTCATTATGCTTGAAAAGGTGTGAGAGCATCGCCAACCGATATTCATCGTAGAAAGCGCGAACAACAGGCAATTATTCAACTCATGCTGATCGTTGTCAGCTTTACAATGGGATATTTTCCTATGTCAGGTATGAAATACTTTCAAGAGCATCTAATGGAATCCTAATTATTCTTAATATTATTTTGCTTCAGAAATCAATAACATCAGCTGCTTTCAATTTTCTTAGATTTTTTTGTGTCTTAGGAGAACACACTTTCTGCATTTCCACAGATTTTTGTAGGAATTGCTGTTGTAATCAACCCAGTTTTTTCTCTTATTGGGCAACTTGCTCTTCGAGTATCTTAAATGTTTTCGATACTTCAACAGTAAACTGAAAAGTAATTTACACAGCTTGATTGGTATCAAATGGAAAATGTAGTTTGATTTTGAGAATATTATTCGCTCATATAGTCATGAGTACGATATACAAATTTTGTTGTGCTTCGGAATGAATCAATTTTCTTTTTGCCACGCTAAAGTAGATTTATCTCTTTGATTACGTTTTCTATTGCAAACAGAACTTTATTCAAAAATATTAGACAATATATAAAATTTGCAGATGTTTGATTTCTTCAACAGCATTACTTTGTACAGCACAAATATTTCAATTGCAGGAATTCAGTAAATTACGATTTTGATTAAATTAATCTTCCAATATTTTTCCTCTGTCTGTAGCGTTTTAACCTCTTTGTTCCTTGTCTCTAAGACTGCTGCTTTAGATCAATAGCAATTAATATTTGTTTTCAGGTTACTTCAAGCAACTTAGGCTTCTGTGAGAATCTACAATTCATCACATTTTTGCATACAAAACTGCCATGTTTATTATTTAAAGTTTTGAATTATGTCAATAACATACATAACCTTGCACATAAGCAAAAATAAGAAAACAGTCAAGTTTAGCTTCATTTCCGGACCTGGCTTGGGGAAATGAAAGGGTTTCAGTCTTTCATTAGCTTAAGGTTTTCTTGATTATACCATTCACAAACGTCGTGCCACATATACGTTGTATTGAATTGTGTAACGTCTTCACACGCTGAGTTTTGCTCACAAAGTTTTTGCTTATTTGTAAAAAACAAAAGCGTTGTAGAGTGAATGCGATATAAATTCATGAAAATGGGAAGAAAATAACAGGGGAAAATATCAATAAAGAATGGAAACAATCTTTCACGCAAAATGCAAAGATCCAGTACATCAAAGGAGCTTCTAAAAAAACTCGCTTCGCTTTTTTTTCCTTGGCCTTAGTATGCTGAAAATTAGGCCGTTTTAACCCTCGACCAGTTTAGGAATTAGCGGCCTACTCTGCAGTAGTGCTGTACCAAGTGTTACGGGTTAGCGAACAATAGTGTTAAGAATGTGTCTGCAACCGTGTGGTTCCGTCTCCAACGCCGCTGCAGAACGTACTGTTAAGAAAATGTAACCTGTAATTTAGCCTCCAACGCCGTTGTAAAACGTTCTATTTAGTCTGTTTTTATCAACCGGCGTTGTGCAGACAGTGTGTGTTTGTACTATATGGACTTCGTTTCTGCTAGCAAATCAACAAGTTCAAATATTGTGTTACCGTTCTTGATAAAGTTCATAAATACGTATCTATCGCTGATTGACGTCATTATAAGCAAAACTCATTCTTTCAGAAAGATGGGCGATTGCACTCCAGACTTCACTAAACTACTGTAGCTCTGTTATTCTGGCTATGCAAATAATAGAAAGTTACAGAAGTTGCAAACCCACCTCTTAGTTTACACAAATTTACTTGAATGTATTCGGAAAACAACAGGCTGGTCAGGAGAAAGCTGTTTTGGTAGAAAACTAGACGCTGATCAAAAGAGCTACTTGTACATATTTCACAGATTCAGACTTTTCCAGTAAATTAAGGTTCAACCCACACCTTGCGCTAATAGGTGCTTAACAAGGCTAATCTATGCAAAACATAATCATAAAATAATCGCAACACAACAGAAATGGTTACTCTCCATTGCTACGAGACCAAACAGGGTTTTCTGGCTAACAGCTCAATTTTCTGCGACAGTCTGTGCTCATTGCAACAGATCGTTTTTGGTTCTTCTGCTCTTTAAGGTGCCTTACATGGGTTAACTTCGCCTGTCAGTGTCGCTTCTTTTACTGTTGAATGTGGTTAGCCCAATGGCCTTCAAGTGATTTAACTTCATTTTTCTGATACGTTTAGCGGGTCAGCTAGCGCAATCCGTCTTTTTATATAACAAATCCGACTTTTATTAGCTACACTTGAGCTATACACATCTAGCCACGATGCAAACAGGTAGCCATAGTGAAAATGCTTTCAACTATTCGTTTGCTGTACATTTACTCTTGACAGTGGAACGTTGCATGAAAAATTCAAGGTCATAACAAAAAAAGATTTGATCAAAAAGCGCTTGTCATACCCAGTAGTTTGATGACTGCATTTTTGCTTCGCAGTGTATCAAATAATGAAATCTTGGAACACACGTGCCTTTCCGAACCATGTCGTCTATTGGTGGGTTGTAATGGTTGGACATATTTGCGTACGTCTAAGTGAATGTCTTAACCCTATTTTCTACAACCTTGGTTCAAGGTAACTTGAATATATTTGAATATTTGGAGACTTCTTTTGTAAACAATAATTGGAGAACGCTTTTATGAATTCCTCACAGGTTTTTTATTGACTGAAGGTTTACCATGGAAATGACCATATGTAGAAATGTTTGACCTTGTGCCCAGTTGTGACAGATATGCAGAAGATGGCTAACGGACATACTTTGACTTCATAATGTTGTTTAAACTCATCTGGAGGTACATTATGGACATGCCTGGAAAAAAAATGCTTTGCATGAACCACATCTTTGCCGTAAAATTCTGACAACATTTGGAATGGTAGAAGCTTTCTTCATTGACTTTTCCAAATGCAATAGACCAGGGGTCACCAACGCGGTGCCCGCGGGCACCAGGCCACCCGCAAGGACCATGTAGGTCGCCCGTGGGCCTGTTCTAAAAATAACATTAGCGTGATCAATGTCTTCACATTTACGAATATCAATACTAAAATAAATGAAGGTAAATTGAGTAATTTATATTTCAGAAGTGTGTATCAGACAAGTAGCCCTTCGCATTAATCGGTACACAAGAAGTAGCTCGCAGTTTCAAAGAGGTTGGTGACCCCTGGAATAGACCAATGGCCAAATCGTCGGACATATACAGTTAAAATTAAATCCAGCCTATGCAGACGTGAAATGAATAGCAAAGAATTTAGTGCCTTTTGTTGAGGGCATTCAGATACATAGGAATCAAAATTACCGACTTCTTAGTGCAACATTCTCCAACTTTTTTAACCTGTTTGCGATTTTACATCAATAATTTTTTGAAAAATCTCAAATGCCAAATGTTTCTGGGGACCAATTAGGCAGCGTATAACTATTTTCTAGAAGGAAAACCCCAAAATCAGACACTCGTAAAATTTTCAAGGGTAGTTACTGGGTCTACTTTCAATCCAAACCAGAAGACGTTTCCTCTACAGGCTGAGCGCTGCCATAAGTTGACAACTAGCGTCTCAAGCTGGTGAGTGAGCTAGATGCCTGGCCAGCGAAAATAAAAATGTAAACAAGATTTTAAAAAAATGAATAACTGGCGAATAGAATGCGGTGATGGGCGCTCGCAGACCAACAGGCATACTACCTTCTTCTTTCGTATGAGCAGCGACCCTCAAGCGATCCCTACAAGTCGGTCCAACCAATAAACACCCTCTGGGCAGTGGCAACTCCAGACCAGGCGTTTGGGGGGCAGTCAAATTTGGGGCGCCAAAAATGTCTTTACTTGCTTAAAATACCAAAGGTTGTCTGCGACAAAAGAGGTTATCTTTTCTAGGTCAAAAAGTGGCTATTTTTGTTGGTCAAACTATGCTATTTTTCAGGGAATAATCACAGTCTGAACGCGCTTTATATCATTAGTTCAGAAAAAGTTTGAAACGGGTCACAATCAGTGGGCCTCGTTTTCACAAGCTGCACAAATCTCGTATATCCACAAAATGTATTTAAAAGGTATAAAAGCATGCTGCGCGCAAGCGTTTGCCACTGTTTTGGCTATCCCTAGCGACATCAGTAAAGAACAGTGTCTGAAACGCATTCCGACCGGGTTAGACACAGAACGGTTTTTCTTAGACTGGGAAGTGACAACTCATGTCCCACGATAGGACTCAAATAAAAAGCTAAATGACGATCATGTTTCCAAGCCAAGCTTGTGCATTTACATGTACATTAAAGACTTATTTATTGCTGAAGCGACAATTCAAAAACAACACGTGAATGAAAGGCATTAGCCAGGACACTACTCCCATTTTAGGTAGATTTGTTGGCTATCGTGAAAACGATCTTATAATGGCATGATAGATTTACACTGGGCCTTAAAGCATATTGCCCTAAAATACATTTAACGCCACTTATAAAGGTAGATTTTCAATCAAGTCTTTAAATACCGTTTCACATTTTTCGACACTGGATTGCTGATGTGAAGAAAAAACATCAATTCCACTAGACCAGGTTATTAAAAGAAGTTGTGACACTTTTCGACAGAAGTGGAAGCAAGGGGACTCAGCCCCCCAAATTCACAATCAATACCTCCAAAGTCAAGCTCTAGTCTCCCCATGAAGTCATTTTTCAATTCATTGTATACTATCACGAAGCCCTAGAAGAAGCCCAAAGCCACCCCCAATGCTGTTGATCTGGGGATGGATCTGCTTCTATCCAGCCAGGCCATAAACCACAGAGGAGAATCAGCCTATGACCAATTAAAACCACGAACCTTCGCCCACCCCACGGTCACAAGTAAAAAAGTTAAGATTTCATCAGAAGATTGCTTTTTTGCTCAAATTTATATGATGTTAGCGGAACAATCTAACCATCTAACGATCTAACAATCACTAAGCTAAGCATTTTTCTGTCGGTTGCAGATTTCGCTAACCAAGCCAAATTTGTCTTTTCATGGCCAGGGTGAGTTGTCTATGGGTTTCCAATTGCAACAAAAGGTTCAAAACCACACAGCCACCAGTAACTGTTGGCTGACGCGTAGCCAGGTGGGAGCAAAAGGCGCTGTAATTCCACCAATTTTGGACTGCAAATATTCAAGTGTTGAGCAAAAATTGTTATGACCACGTAAAACCAATTATTCAATCCACTAAGCTGTAGGTAACTAGTATTTTGCCAAAGTTTCTGCGTTAAAGCTATAGGCGTACGAAGTGAGTTGGGGTTCGGACAAGATATAAAAAATTCAGGAAAAACTTCCCGATATTTCTGGGCAAGTTTCTGAAACAGATCCATCGCCCTGCAAAAATTCTCCTATTCCTGTTTCTTCAAAGTGGCGCAAAAATTCGGGCGAACTGAAAATTTTGCCCCGCCTAAGCCCAGGGTTCCCATATTCCCTGGTTAGAGCTGTGTACCATGATTTGTTGAGGCAAGTCGCTGCGCGCAGTAACCAGGGGCGTAATGACGGGCGGCAAGGGGCACGATTTCCCGGGCGCCAAATCACTATGAGGGCGCCGAAAAGTCCTAACAATGTCACAAGAACTTCAGTGCAGTACATTTGCTTCCGAAAGACCTCAGGTTCAAACACAGGGGAGCCAAACTTGCTTCTTACCCCGGGCGCAATCTAACTTCGTTATGCCCCTAGCAGCAATTCAATACTCCTCTGCGTTGTCCATGTATATGAAGTGTGGAGTTGCACAATTGCATAGTTATGTAGGTCATAATTATTTGAGCTAATCGAGCACGTTTAATGCATTTTTGTCACATAGCGGCAAGTTGTTTGATAACGTAAACATCTGTAGCTTTTTACACGCTGCATTATAGTTCAATCAGCAGGGGCGTAAAGAAAGGTCAATGGGGCGCGATTACCCGGGCGCCGACTCACTCTGGGGACGATGAAACACTGCGGGGACGCCAAAAATCCCAACAGGTCACACGTACATCTTTCAATACAGCACATTTGCTTCCGGAAGTCCTCAAGTTCGAAAATGGGGGAGCCAAACTTGCTTTTTGCCCCGGGCGCAATCTAACCTCGTTACGCCCCTAGCAGTAGTTTAACAGTCTTCTGCGTTGTCCATGTATATGAAGTGAGGATTTGCACAATTGCGTAGTTACGTAGGTCATAATTCTTTGAGCTAATCGAGCACGTTTATGCATTTTTGTCACATAGCGGCAAGTTGTTTGCTAACGTAAACGTCTGTAGCTTTTTACACGCTGGATTATAGTTCAATCAGCAGGGGCGTAATGAAGGGCCAAGGGGGCGTAATTACGTATCACTCTGGGGGCGCTGAAATACTGCGGGGGGTCAAAAAAATTCCAACAATGTCACACGTACATTCTTCAATACGGTAAATGTGTTTCCAGAAGACCTCGGGTTCGAAAACGGGGGCGCCGACCTTGCATTTTGCCCCGAGCGCCATCTAACCTCGTTACGCCCTTGTCAATCTGGAGAACAGTTCCGTCAAGGAACCCATCCACTCACTTTTATGTTGCAAAACTACGATGCAGACAAACTGCGAACTCACGAACTGTCAACTCTCGCAATCGTATTCCAAAATAACAGTTTCATAAAAACTTTGTTGTTGTTTGCTCCTTGAGCTGCAAAAGACTAAATTTGTCTTCTGCTAGTAACTATATGCGTAGGAACTGCAAACAAAATAAAACGCATTATTTTTTCTTCGCTTGTACCTTGAAGTTTGTATTAAAAAGAACATCTATCTCTCTACGAAGATGTTTGCACTAATTCCATGCAAAACATTCAAGGATATTTTTTTGTGTTTACAGTTGCATACGAAAAGAAACTATGAAGACTCTGCGAAAGATCTGCGGATATAAAACAATGCACAACAATTCCGGTAGAATTTGCAATCCTCGTACTGCTTCTGGTGCACACCGAAAGGCAGTCGCATCATCATCAATGTAAATATTGAACTTGCTTATGCCAAACTTTTTTGCTGCATTTGTTTAAATAAAAGCATGAAAGACGATGTCGCAGAAAACTTTGCGGCTTGAGTCACTAACGGAAAATACTTGTTTAGGAAAAATTACATTTTGCTTAGCTGAGCACGTTAAGTCAACTAGTGTTTCATCAACTTCAGAGTTGCACAGTTCCAGCGTCTGCATTGACATCAATCATTTGTGTCAATAAACCATAAATGTAGAATGCATAATTTCAGTAGAACGGATCAATGTACCAACGTCCAAGGCTTTAGTTTAGTCTGGCCTGGATACAACAAAAAAGCGATCTTCAAGTAAATGGCTGCCTGTTGTTGGGTTTGATCATGACGTCAGAGAAACTCAGGAGAACTTGCAACTTCATGTTAAACATGCTGAAAAAATGATTAGCGTGCATCCACGATGTCGTTGCCTGACATCACAGACATGATTACAGGAGCTTTTTCGTGGAAGCATTGAAGATGGGACATATTACTCAGAATCACTTGTTGGTTCGCAATTTCCAGTTATATCGCGCTCTTTAGGTTTGTGAGTATAGCCTATCCAAAAACATTTCGGTTAATTTCATCTTACTTCTAAATACTTTGACAAACCGTGAAGCAACATGATTGGCTGTTGTCACAAAATGAGGAAATGTAACACACTACCACCTACACCGGCATGGCAAAAAAGTGCATTTATTATCAACTCGCGATTTCGGCGCATTAAACTCCATTTCGCCCAACACTGTAGTGAGATAGATTGCTTTGCGTTAACAACGAAAATGTTCTAATCTAAATAGAAACGTATTTGAAAACTGAGCCATGAATGTAAATTTCATTTCAAGGTTCCATGTCGTGCGAATTCAATCAAAATAAGTAATTAGTAAATGCTCCTTGGTAATCAGTGACGCACATTGGAGCTAAACAATATGTAGCTTCATCCTAGGGAGGTCTGCAGCCTAAATGACCCCTGATCCTTCCCAGTCTCCCGCTCCCTCATGCATTTTATAAATCGATGCACTTGGAGGTCATCGCAGTACTACATTGTAATGAACATGATGATGTCATTCGTGAGTGTGTCTTATATGCTTGTGTTTCCTCAAAGTAAACATATTGGCGCCATCAAGCATATATTTTTCTATTACCGCCATGTACATATCCCCGTGTTCTTTCGTGTATTTGTGTGTTCCTTGCCACTGTTATTCATACTTAGTCTTGCACATCGGTTCTTAAACATTACAAACACGCTGTACCTTTACGTAGGTTTCCAAGCTTTGTCGAACCCCATGTTTGCCCAATACAACAGAAAGTAAAAATGGGTTACTGAAATCAGATGACCTTCGTCGAACCCCTGAAACGGCTCCGTCGGACCCTTGGGGTTCGATCGAACCCAGGTTAAGGACCACTGTTCTGGTGCGTTTCGTTTGCGAGTGACGACGTCGTAGAATAAAGGTTTGATTTTTTTGTTTGTTAAATTACACGTTGGACGATTACGCTTCCAAACTGGTCAATGAAAAGAAAGCAGACAGCCGAAAAATTGAGACCAGGTTAGTAATAAAAATAACGGCCAAAGCAAAAGATGCAAACGAAATTTTTGTAGACGTTTCGGTAACTATTGCCATCATCATCAGTACATCAGCAGTGAAACTGCAGTGATCTTACAGCAAGTTCTTATGGTCAGCCGGGAGAAAAGCGCTGTGACAAAGTGAAGAACGCGAATGGCACTCATGAAAGTGACGTGACGCGGGGCATTAGTAGCCAAACTTCATCCTGAGAAACAAGCCTTGAAGAAAAGGTTCAACAAAAAGTTTTTCAGTTGGAACGGCGTTATAGATTCGTTGTTGCCTTATGCGGAATTGATCGGTGTCGAAATTGCCTAAAATATATATTCCCACCGATTGTTGTCATCGGAGAGTTTAAACCACCTTGTATTGGGTTTCATAAGATGTGTTTCCAAGCGTTTCAAGGTAATATTGAGTTTCACATAAAAATCTCACTGCAAGCAGACATGGGGTAATCGTAATCGATTACAATCGATTACAGTTTTCTGAGCAATCGTAATCGATTAAACTGTCCAAAAACGAGATGTAATCGTAATAAATTACATTACCGATTTAATCATAATCGACGATTAACTTTCGCGATTAAACTTGGAATTCTTGCTCTAGGTCAATGTGCGATAAACCGCGGATTTGGAGGCTGCATTTCCTCCTTTTATAATGGTGAAGTCACGGTAGGTTATAATGGTGAAGTCACGGTAGTGACAATGTGACATACGCAAGTGAATCCATCACAGTTCATTTGCACAGGTAGACCCTTTTCGCGTATTTAAACATATCTTCAGTCCTGCGGGTATAAAGCTTAACCAATATAAAACTTGCTAGCGAATGCCGACATTGAAACAATTGTAGAAAAACACGAACGGATGCTAGGAATAATCAGCAAGAGTGGGAAACTTTTTCCTGGCTAAATTGACACTTCAATAACAGAAAGGTTAACCTTACATTATGAGGATAGGTGTTGGTTCCATGTATATATATTCATAGTGAACCCATAAATATAAGTGCTGCAGTAGGCTATGTGTACAATTAGTAGAGCAACCAACCTGTGACCTGAAAACTAAAAATTTTGACTTTATAATTTACAAAATGTGACTTTGCTTTGACCTATCAATTTCCTGCGTTTGTTACTGAAACGCTGAATACCAAGCATGTGTTAGAAGTCAAGCTGATGAGTTACAAAAATCTGTATTCTGCTGAAACGAAACAAAAATCGAAGTGTGAAAGACGCAACGTATCTAGAGGTAACAAACCATGGACAAAAAACAATCCGAAATCACAAGAGAAATATCCAGTGTCAGCAAATGTTCTGAAGTCACTGAGAGGGTTCTGCATTGTTATACTTAAGCATAAAGGAATGCATCACATTATTGCCTTCAAAGTTTCTATATGCCTAATGGATTGAGCATTTACCAAACCAAGTACTGTAAGGCCACGTTTCGTGCCTTGCCACACGGAGCCAACTAACCTACTTAATAATCAATCGTAAAGTAGTAAACAAAACCAGCCCCGTCGCCACGGGGTCTTTTAGGGGCTGAGCCACTCCAAGCAAAACTCCAAGTCCCCCAAGTTGAATTATGAAGAATCATAAATCGGTGAAGTTTTCGTAAAATGTCAAGCCCTCCTGAACAAATATAAAGCCCTCCTATTGAAAACTTTCTGGCGACGGTTCTGGCCAAAACAACACCATTACTTCGGAAGTAGTAAAAAAACATTATGTTTCAGAATTGCAACTAAACTGGCAATAGCAAATCAATGTGTGTTGTTGTAGCTTCAAAAAATATCGATAAAGAAAAAACTTCTGCTGCAAGAAAATCTGGACTTAACGGAACGTTGTCTCTATTTTTGACCTATAATAACTTCGGAGTGGCTGATGGTATCAGCGTGAAATTTGGTTTGTGGATGTTTCATAAATTTTGAAAAAGGCATATGGACTATTGATTGCCCTAATAATAAGTTCAGTAGTTTAACATTTTCAGAGCAATAAAGTAATTTAACCAAAGTCGAAAGCATCTTTCCAAAATGCTGATAACCAACATGTCTAGACAGATCATCCACCAGGTGGGCTACTGGTAAAAAACTCAACGAAACCAGCGAGCTTTTGTTAATCGTTGACGTTTGTGCCAGAAGACAGATGTGCAGCTGCATTGACATCACTGCTCATTTCATTTCAAATTAAAAGTTACACAATGCTATGGTGGCTTACAGGCGATCCAAAGGTTATCACACAGATAAAAACATCGTAACCTAGTGTGAAGAAATAGTCATCAATTTTGAAATTATTAGCAAACAACGGTTCAGCGTTGTTGGACTAGTATTCAAGCCTGATAGCTGCTCTTTTCACTGATAAAAGATTTGAAATGTTGATGTTTGTCAACTGCAACAAGCATTTTAAAACATTGAATATTTTTCTTTAATAAATATTTAAAGTGTTTGTTCATTTTTCACTGCACAAATATTTGAGCCAACAAGCACTGAGACGTTTCTTTTTTTCAGTTATTACTCCTTACTGATTCGTAGTTTCATTTATTCCATTCGTTCTTATCTTACATTGCCTGAAAAATGCTTACATCAAACCATGCCAGTGGGATTTGTTTTCTTTCTGATGATGTCTCGAGACAAATGTAATAGCGATTGCAATCGTGATTGCTTTCGATGTAATCGTTGTCGATTACATTGCGACTTTGTTTATTCGTAATCGTAATTGAGCATGTGGCAAGCAATCGTAATCGATTACATCTATACTGTAATCGCCCCATGTCTGACTGCAAGGTTGTCGATGCATCCAGCAGAACATGCAGCATCACGTACAGACAGTCAATAAGGCTTATAGGTGTGGATCACGCAAATTAAGTTTCGAGTCGTTAACCCATTGTTTACTACGTTCAAAAGTTATTCTTTGCACAAGAGGCTTGGTACAGCGTCTAGGTTTGGACGGACCAGATAAAACTTTCAGCTTGAATATCACTGACGGTTCTGGTTCTAGAGCCTTTAGGCAGAAAAGTCTTTCTGTTTTGCAATCGGATGTTTCTGCAGCTTGTATAGAACTTCCTGAAGTGTATCACCTACATCAGTGCTCTTCAACAGGGGTTCCGCGGAACCCTAGGGTTCCGTGGAACATGTGGTGGGGTTCCGTGCGTTTTAAGGGTTCCACGAGGGTTCCTCGTTTATTTAGGGAAATAGATTTCTTGCTTCAGCATTTTGATGAGTAATTCCGATTTTTTTAGATCACTGCACCGCTTTCACACTTCAAGTAGGCCGGTTTGTTAAACAAGATGTTGAGTGCAGTCAACAACCGAATAAAACATTGATATAATTGTTGCGTCACTTGCTATTCATTGTTATTCTATTAGCAATAACGTTATTGTGGCATCACAGTCATAGGATGTTGCCGATGTACAGATCACAGAAGTACAAGCAGACTGAGTAGAGACTTGAGCTGCTGTTGAGCCTTTGTGAGAATAGACTACAAAAAAAGGTTTAACCAAATTTTTAT
>Ga0210059_1002909_pt1 | contig 27112 bp, 16 predicted proteins | sample Ectturendosymbi2_FD_188042 | JGI IMG/M metagenome (GOLD analysis project Ga0210059, IMG submission 188042) | Ecteinascidia turbinata endosymbiont from Florida, USA - Sample 2 (SPAdes) (version 2) | ecosystem: Host-associated > Tunicates > Ascidians > Unclassified | place: Key West, Florida... | reverse complement strand
TAACAATAAATAAATTATGTGTGTCTTTCGTATCGAAATACCGGGATTAGAAGTCTTTGATAGGGGGGTCAAGCAAACTTAGATTTGTGAATACCGTCCTTGCTACGTCTATGGTCGAACTCACGTAGGAACTTCGGATGTAGCTAAATGCGGCGAAGTTTGGCCCAACAACTAAACTTTTCCGTAATACAGTCGTCCCGGGCATCGCCAGACCTCTTCACGCCGCTGACCGTACCTCATTGAAAAAAATGTCCTTGAAAAAATTTGAAGTGATCTGGCAACCCTAAGCATGCCCCTTATTTCTGTTTTGGCGTGTCGTTCGTAGCCTAAGCATGCCCCTTATTTCAGTTTTGGCGTATCATTCGTAGTCATTGCAGGGCGACACGTGCACTTGACTGACGTTTTCTTATAAATTTGTTATATCATGTGACATCGTGTCAGGGGCGCATTTTCATTTTCGTGGCCCTAGGATATTTTAAATTGGGGGCCCCTCTTGAAGGTTTGCGACGACTGATGTCATACAAATCAGTACTACACGTGCTCGCTACATTTACTGAACAAGTTGTTCCAATTCATAAACATATTACTTTATTCTGAATTCCCTCGATATCAGGAACGAGAGTTGGGTTACCTTCCCTCTATATCCCCAATTGGGGGCCACGCTGTCACAGGGGACCCAAAATTCAGAGCTGAACCCCCTAAAGAAAGTTTCAACCCCCTAAATTCAAATATGAAACACCAGAAATCAGTGAAATTTTTGTCACTCCGTATCCTTTTTTGTCCTGTAATGTATAGACGGAGCAGTACCTGCCGCTGTTACTTAGAATAATATCGCCTGATCAGTGCCGGCGCTACATTTAGGCAAACTAGGCGGCTGCCTAGGCGCTAGGACAAAGGGGGCGCCAAAAAAGAGTCAAGAAATGTACAACTATGTAGTTCTGAAAGTGACGAACGTCCACCAAGTAAAAATGAATGATCAAAGTGAATGGAACAAACGTTCACGCAGTTTTTCAGATTTGCTGCATAGGGTGAATACTTTTGTTATTAATTTCAATTTCGTATAGGCTGTTATTCATCTAAGAAAGTTTTCTAAAGTACAAAATTTTCCTTCTTATTTACGTAATGTACAATGTGATATATGAAGAGCAAGGATCTTTGTATAGGATGTGTGGGCGCTGGAATGGATCTTGCATAGGGCAGGGTGGCCAAGTCTAAAAAAACTTTTCAAGCTAGAAAAATTGCAAAACACCGCTAGAATAAGACCAATTGTATAGGCCGCTAGACCAATTATCCGCTAGAATCGAGCGGATGTAGGCCGCCAGACCAGTTATTTAGCATCTAGACAGGATTAAAACCCGCTAGATCTAGAGGAAAATCCCCCAAATTGGCAACCTTGGCCTAGGGTGCTTACAAGCCTATCAATAACGTGCTATTGTCAGGGCCGGCAAGTCATGCCCTCCTTACTTTATCAACTTCACTTCAATAATTTTGAGGTTACCATTTGTATTATTTTCATTTCTTGATTTTTCTGCCCTGGCCCTGCCGCATTTCCAGAGTATCTTCATGCCAAAGCCTCCACTAAATCATGTTTCGGCCATCCAGTGTAGTTACGTTAGGAACGCTTTCGAAACGCAAACATTATTGGCGTTAGACCATTTCACCAATGAAATTTTGATTTTAGGACGCATCACCTTTTTCCACCAAACATATTCTAGATGGTACTGAAGACTTTCTGGCAACGGTTCTGTCGAAATGTGTCTGCAAATGGAACTAAACAATAGTGAAATAAAAAAACAACAAAATATTAGGACATTTTGTTGTGAAGTCCATTTGGTCTCGGGATGTGCCGTTATGTCGAAATAGTTTGTAGAAATCACCATTGGGGAGCAGTGGCGTGCAGAGGTCTTGTGATGCCCGGGGCGACTGCTTGACTGGATGCCCCCCACCTACTAAATTCTAGCATTGAACAATGGCGTTTGGTTGTCATTGTTACTGGATATACGCTGTTTGTGACGTCACAACATGACGTCATACTCAGGTTTGCAACCAACGTTTTGGCGAAGTTATTGACACAACATGCATATTTAGGGACGCCGGAGCAGTGGTAGGGCAGGGGGAACAGTAAAACAGAAAGGGCAGTGCAAACTTATAAAAAACAAAAAAGATTACCAATTATGTTTGTTTGAGTTCATCAACAACGTTGACTTCAAAAATAATAACGGAATTTATAGAAAACCATTGCAAATTTTCTGCGCGCCCGAAAAGTTGCAATAAATTTGTTTGAAGTCGATGTTGATACACTGCAAAATTACCTATGAAACTGTTATGAAAAGCAGTGGTGTTGGAGGTGGGCGTGCAAGCTCACCCCCAAAAGTTTTCATTTGCTGAAAATCTGCGCAAAATTCCTGAAAATCCGGGTAAAAATGACGCCCAAGATTTGCAGAAAAACACATGAAGACCTTTTTAGGAGGTTAAACCAAAAAGAGGTCTTCATATTTCTGGGAGAAAATTTGTAGGCAAAGTTGCACAAAAACTTTTCGGGGAATTGGGGAATTTCGGGCAAAAATCCTTCGCACCCCAAAAATTTGCCTGCTCCTACACCTATGATGAAAAGGCGCCTCAAACCTCATTGCCCCCTTTTGAAAGGACAAAGGGATAAATGCCCCATTCTTCGGCATCCATGTGCATGTTTTTCTACAGGCGCTCTCTTTACTCGTTGCTGTAGGCTACAACTTGCCACTGTAATGAACGTAAATTATCAGCGGTATCAAAGACAGAGCAATTCATAACTGCAAATATATCCGGCAAAGCGTTAACACAGAGGAGTAGAACACACTCAGTGCTACGTCGGCGCAGGTCACAACTGCAAAAATACAAGGTTGCTCGAATGTCTCGTGGAATAGCAGTCGATCAGAAGGTATGCCGCTGGGATGGTGGACACTCAGGGTTGACAGTTTGAAACTTGCAAACTACACGAGAATTGAGAATGCGTATAAAGTACGCAAGAAAATTTTCGTGTTTTGATTATGTGACGAAGGTTGAAACGAAGCACATATCGCAAGCACAGGTGTACGACGAAACGGGAAACTAGTGATGCATCATAAAATCAGCTAAATCACGCACGTTGAAATTTGGCTCAGAAATTCAATTAAACGTCCATAATTATGTTCAGTGTTGATGTAATTAGACCCAACCAAAAACATCACCCGTTTTTTTAAAGCCCACTTAAATAAAACAATGAAACCCACCAAAATGCAGCTCTTAGCTTTCCCTTTCAAAACTGTACTATGAAGTAAAAAGGAAAATAACCAGCACACTTGTATAGTTAAAGCAATTGTTTTTTAATGAAACAAAACGAACAGCAAGTAAATTTGAAGGACTTGAAAAAAAGACATGACGAATTCGAACAGTTTGAGCAAATTCTACTGGTTATCTTCTTCAGCTGTGTAAAATTGGTATATTTTAATCAATTTTTCTTCCTTCTCCGCATCCAACGAGCAGGACATGTTCATAAACTTTACGTTGAACTGAAGAGTTTGTGTGGGAGTGGCTTTTCCTTGTTTGCTGTGCGCATTCTTGCCAACATTTTGGAGTGAACTGACCAACAACACTTTGCGAAATTAAAGATGGGCTTCATTTCTTTACCGTCAAATTATAATGCCATAATAGCTACAACAATTATTGTGTGATTCTGGAAATCGTGATAATGCATGATGCAACAAAAACAATTCAGAATGGTGTTTTCGTGTTGTTTTTTTAAATACAAACCTGTTTCTTTTAAAAATACAAAACAAACGGATTTTTTAAAAACAGGAGGGTTGGATTAAAAAATGTGTTTTTCTCCATACTCCCGATCTTTCAATCCTTTTTTTGTGATTTTCCCATGGTCGCCCGATCTGTAACAGGTCACGCCACTGTCAGTTTGATTGGGCGTGCGCCGTATACCTAGAGTAAAAGACTCTGGCAATGAAGAATCTGAGAATTACTGGCATTTCAATACATAAAAATTAGTGTTGACAACAAAATAAGTTTCGAAAAATTAAATCCATTCGGCATGCATAAGTAAACTTGCAATAGAAAAAATCAACTAGTTATTGCATTTAAACTTTTTTAATTTCACGCTTTGGATGCCCCCCTGCCTTGGATGCCCGGGGCCGGCGCCCCGTTTGCCCCCCTTCTGCACGCCACTGTTGGGGAGCCCCTGTAAGGATTTTGAGGGGGAAGATTTGGGCTGCTACTGCACTGTCAGGAACAAAAACAGTCACAATGAAATTAACGAAAAAGGCAGCGGTGAATCTGACCACACTCCAGGGTCGTCACCAGTGGTAGGCCAGTGGTGTTACAGGCAAGTTTTGCCTGAAACAAATATTGGATAAATACTGTACTGATGTATAATACTGCTGTACAGAAGGCTAAGCCTGGAATAAAGCACTGCTGTAGAGAGGCTAAGGCTAAAATAAACACTGCTGGACAGAAGTCAGGCCTACAAATAAGCCTTAACCTCGAATCTAGCTTCACAAGATTCAAAACGACTTCAACAAATCAGAACGCTCCACGTGATCATCCGATCCTGAATCCAGTCACGAATATCGTGACTCAACGACGTAAGAAGCCTGGATAAAAACAGCTAATGATGCAATTGGAGGCGGTTCCGTCTCAACCAATGATAAAATAATGACTTAATGAGATATAATTAATAACCAATCAGGACACTCAAACGAAAGGGGAGTGTTCAGGAATTCGGGTATAAATAGCCTCGAATTTGTACCTAAAAGTTAGTTGAAACTAACTTCGTTTGAAACCTGTTTCTCTCCTTCGGTCTCTCAAACCCTTAAAGTTTGGATTCAGAAGTAAAACATATTCTGACCTGAGGACGTTCCCCCCACAGGTTCAAGGTTTGGCTAGCGAATTGTAGTACGTTCCTTCGCGTTACGGCCTTACTGAGGAGTATTCTACTCTTACCTTCTGCCTAGCGAATAAAGTCGTAGGTTAAGGTTCGACTAGCGAATTGTAGTACGTTTCTTCGCGTTACGGTCGAAAGCCAATGAAGGTTGACTAGCGATCCGGAGTATGTGTCCTGACGCTATGTCTGTACAAGAGTTAGGAATTACAACTGGTTCGTCCTAGCAGAATCTCGCCAGGCTAGAAAATGGCTTGTCCGGGGAAATCTCTGCCAAAATGGATGACAAGAATTGACTTGTTCAGATTAACCCCTACCAATTTATTGGACAATTTACTCTGTATTAAAGTAATATGCTGTTGGACTTTAACACAAAGTAACGTGACTTTACAAGTCCTGGCATTGCGAAGCATCAAAACGAATAACTGAAACTAAACAGCTGTACGTGAAAAAGCGATCAATTTTGACTAATGATGAATTTCCGTTGAAACGTGTCTAGTAACATTCGGAACGATCAGAGCTTGATATGGAGAGCCGAAGCGTGAAGTCAGGCAGTAGCGTAAATATACCTTTAAGCATTAATACATGATTGACAAATTAAATAGAATATATTATAGAGACAGTTGCATGAGAGTTTTTGTTCGAGAAGTATACAATATTGAAACACTATTATTGGTGAGTACCATTGTCTGTTTATTAATATACATCGTTCATGAAATAATAAAATCTATGAAATAAAGTATCACTCATGAGTGTTGTCAATAGAACGAGTAGAGAAGTATCAGAGACAAATCGGTCTTTTAAGCAGACTTGTTTCTGTGATAAAGAGCCGTGGTACAGTAATGAAGCGAACCCATCTTAAGATTTCTACTGTACTTAAAGAGGTTATTTATCCTCCCACCATAAAGCAAAGAACCTTAACAGTGGTGTCCACCCCCCATTTCATGTTTGGCCCCAGGTTGATGCATACATCCAAGATTGTATTTAAAAATGTGTCCCCCCTTGTGGTTTTTGCTTCCCTTGCTGCGAAATCCTGGCGACGGGCCTGCCACACTGCCATTATATATTTATTGAGTACCTCACTGGCCTCGTGTAATCTGAAAAAGGGATTCAGGCGTTTCGTTCCACACATTATATGCAACAATGACCAATTCTCAACTCCAGAAAAAGAGAATGCTCATTGCCATTCACTTCAATCCTTCGCGCTCATTCTTCTATAGAGACCTTTTGTTAGCGGAATTGTAAAACAACGTGCGTTGAACCAAAACAAAAATACATATATAATGCTTACAGAAATGCTGGAAATTGTCCTTACTGCCAAAATTTTGGGGCCCCCCGAAATCGGGGGCCCTAGGCTTATGCCTGTTTAGCTTAATGGTAAACCCGCGCCTGCATCGTGTCTTTGTTGTCACTTGCTGCATTTAGCCAGCGTTCGACAATATCTTTAAATGACTCTTGGCTTTCTCTTCCTTCTATGATGTAGTTTTGCCACTGACCATGTGATTGCGTTGGTTCTCCAAGAAGCTTGTTCATTTCTTGTGCGCGTGCTGTGCTTTGTGAAAATTCGCTTTTTGTCACGTTTTTAATGTTGGTCTCCGGTTTCCAAACATGTTGGTCTTGCGTCGCGGTACTCCTATTGCTTCAGAACAGCATTCAACAACACGTGAAATGCTTTCATATGGTTCGTATCGTTGCTAAGTGTTCATTCCTTCACTCCAAATCAGGCAACGTGGAGCCTGCTTGTGATGGACGAGGTGTCTCTGAATTCCGTTATTTTGTATCCGTTTTCCTCACCAGTGCATAGGTCACTTCCTTCAGCATATGTGTTTGAGAAACGACGTTTCGTCAACAGAGCTAACACACAACATTGCATTGTAAAATCTCAATTCAACATAGTCTCAATCGCTGCATCACAACATGTTTTTATGCCTCATCCCGGAGTTTTCCTCATTTTATTGCATAAGTGTTTTTGCGCTGTTTTCGCCTTTGTTTCTTTCATTTAAATAGTCACTTCTTGCTTCGTCGCCCTAAAAGTTGCTTTTCATTTCGCGCGTTTAATTGTTCTTCTGCAAGTGGCTATCTACTGAATTTTTTGTTCTTGCACATAATTCCCACTTAAGGCATTTGCATGCTTATAAACGTTTTACTCGTTTGCTTCATTAAAGATGTCTCGCATGTGTTACGTTCTTTCTGGCGTTCGATCGCACTGCCAAAACCGTCAACTCAATGGCTTGTTTCGTCCTCAGCGTAACCAATGTTTTTCTCAGTGAGCATGTTGTGGAGCAAAGCCTCCACAACACTACACTAGCCCAAATTATACGGATCACCACGAAGTGAATATACACTGAATCGAAAAATTTTTCACCGTTCACGATTTTTGAGCAACTTGCGCTTGCCCTGAAAACAGAGTTTGCATTGAATTCACTGTGTAGAATATACATTTTTTATCTATCAGGATTTTTGAGCCATTTGCGCTTGCCCTGAAAAACAGATTTTTCCCGAAAATTTTCACTGTATTGAAATATTTTTTATCATTCAGGATTTTTGAACATGCGCTTACCTGAAAACGAGTTTGCCCCGCATTTTTTCACTGTCTTGAATAATATACTTTCTAACATACAGGATTTTTGACCAACTTTGCGCTTGCCCTGCAAAACAGAGTTTGTCCTGAAAATTTAAGCCAGGAGGGGCAGCCCCCCAGACTCGTACGCCTATGTATGTACATGATACATTCAAGGTCTTAGTTTTTTGGGTTTAGGCCTTTTTTCACGTAAACAGACTGTGTCTTATTGCGTAAGCAAAGGTACCCCAGTGTTTTCAGCTTTCACAGATGCATCTTAAGCATTTGATTTGCTAAATTAAGTGCAATAATGTACCTATGTGCATAGAAAGAGTGTTGTTGAGTTGGTACAGACAACAGACCGTGCAAGTAAAATGGGGTACCAACTACTCATCCCCCTTTACTGTAACCCAGGGGTGGAGCTAGGGGGGTGCCACTGCCCCCCCAAAATTTTTCAGGTCTCTTTCTGAAAGTTGTTTCTTACCTGCAACTACAACAAACAAAAAATCATTGAACTATAGGGGGAGTCCTGAGCCCAAAGTTATTTGCTGCCTACTTTGATGAACTATCAATCCAGCTGGGCTCAGCTAGGGTGGGATGCACTGTAGGAAATATCATGGGTGAATAATCTACTGTTTGCTGATGATATATGCGTGTAATGCCCCAGTATTAGTGGGCTGCAATGTCTTCTGAATATTTGTGGTGACTATGCTGCTTTTACTTGCAAAAGTATAAACCTGACCCGTCAAATGTTTTTCTAAATGATGTAGGCTACGTGTGCAATTTTTTGACCAAGTGAAATACCTTGGTGTGTGGTCACACGCATCATTGAAGGATGATGATGATATCCAGAGACAAGTGACATCATTATACTGTGCAGCAAACAAACTCAGAGGCACTTTTGATCAGTACACTCCTGCAGTAAAGAACATACCTTTTCGTGCCTATTGCATGCCAATTGTGGAGCAAATACACACAGACCAATATGAAGCGCTTACGTGCTGCGTACAGTGCTTATCGCATTATGCATCACATACCCAGAAATTCCACGACGGCACAAAGGTTGAAGAGCACTGGTCTGGAGTGGTAACAAGGGTGTTGCGGAGCTCATCTAACTTTTGTGCGTCCGCAAAAGGAGTGCGGCTGAAGTGATTCACTCTGCCTCCATCCACGAGGTCTTAAGTTTGTCAGGCAGATGGAACATGGTGTTGATGACGAGGTCGCGCTCCGCGAAAAAATTGAGTCTGAGGCAAACCCGTAGCCGCGTGGGGGGCAGTGCCCCCACAAAGTTTGTTGTGCCCAGAAAAATGCTTACAGAAATGCTACAGGCCTGGCCTGAGGCAAACCCGTAGCCGCATCTGAGGTAAACCCGTAGCCGCGTGGGGGGGCAGTGCCCACACAAGTTTGTTGTGCCCAGAAAAATTTGTTTGTTGCAGGCCTGGCCCGAGACCACTGTCATTGATGTGTCCAACCCCATGTTTCCAAGTGATGTCACCCCAGACAGTGTAATGTGTTATTTTCACATATTGAGCAACTGTATGCATTGGAAGCTCAGAACATAAAAAAGGCTTCATTGAACCCAAGTAACATTACTGGAACTTCTCCACAACATGGATTGAGTAAATATAGCTTAAAACCCACGATGTATAATACTAGAAAACATGCAAATGTATGAATGAAAACTGTTTTGCTTTTTTATTTACATATTAAACCTTCCACGACCGCAAAACTTCGGACTTTGTCCAGCCATAACTTGCCAGTTAGACCTCTACAGAAGCAGAGGTTCGATTTTAAATAATTAGGACACTTGGGTTTGAACTTTTTTGGTGTGATGTCACGACTGGGGGAGGTTAGGAGATTTTTGAATAACGTAATCAGGGTCTGAGAAAAAATTTAAAGTGGCAATTTAACTGTTTTTTTCTTTTCAGAAATGAACTAGGTGAATATCCGGGTCTTCAGAGCCTTACATTGGCGATCTAGCGTTTGTGGTTGGCAAGTTACGGCCTAAAAACAACAAATTAATCCCCATTTCGATTAACTATTATCGACTAACGCAGACAGAAAAAGCGCTATTGCTTTGCATAGCGCGTACAGTCAAGAAATTACTACTTGGTGCGAGCAAGGAGAACAGTAGGCTACAAGCAAACCTAGTACTTGAAGAAAAACGTTAAACACACTTGTCAAAGACATTGCGTTGTCAAAACAACAAACTGCAAAACAGATCGACTTCGGTACTGGAGTGTCGCGGGCGCGAAAGCGAGTTGTACACAATAATCACTAACGTTCGCACGATTCGTGCACGTCAAGTCGCGAGAGAACAATCGAAAAATGTACAGTAGGCAACGTTACCTCTCGGCAACCGGAATCGAAAATTTATAGTAACCCCAACTTTAGCGCCCAGCAATGGCGTAGTCAGCCCATAAATTTTTTTGGGGGGATAAAAAATTGGGGAAGGGCCAATATGTTTGATTTCAGGCGAATAACACTATTGTTTAGAAAAATGCCTCTCAAAGCACAAAATGACTATATTATCTAATAATGTGGAGGGCATGGCCACTTTGACCCCCCCTGGCTACGCTTATGGCGCCCAGTCATCCATGTCAAGGCGAGGAAATTCAAACCGATTGGAAGAGAATGGACACCCTCAAAACTTTTGCCCAGGGCGAGCTTGCAGTAAGTTTTGATGATGGCCACTTAGCACAAGAAAAAGGAAATGTCTCATCCTAGTTTGGGTCGTCCATGGAAAGAGTTAATAAACTCACAGCCAAAAAAGCCTTCCTTGGGAAGCACACTGATAAAAAATATAGTGAGGAAAATACTGTTTTGCCTCTGTGATGACAATTATACTATACGCCGGAGACAATTGTTAACTACCGCGGATTGTAAAGAGGTTGGCTAAGAAACGAAAAACCAACTCATTCCAGCCAAGGCTCCCAAGCAAGGATAGTGGAGGAAAAACAGTTCAAAGATAAAATCGCGTGACAACAATGTTATGTGCAGATACAAAGAATAACAAAGCGCAAGGTAGGAATGATTAAAACTTTCAATTCATTAAAAAATGTAATAACTTCAGTATTGCAATCGTAGGCCAGTCATTAAAATTCCTACAGAAAAGCTCGAACGCGATTGCTGACAACTTGAAGTTAGGAGATCAAATAGGAAAAGGTGAATGCAGCTGTTCTGGACAGTCTTTACATCTCGTTTCTCCACTCAGGGCAAATAATGCCCTGAACGTTACTCAGCCCGATTTCCCTCATTCGCTTTGTCAACTCGTCGACGTCATCACTTTCGTCATCACTCTCAGCCTCATCGCCTGGAATGATACAAATCGAGTCATTCCTAAGTTGCCATTGACAACTTGTACTCGTTGCGTAACAAGTTTTTTGCATTTAAAAATGAAAATTTACTTTTTAATAAAATCAATATTCTGCTGCAAAAGCGAGGTTTTACGGATAACCAATGAAAATAACGAACGAAACGAACACGTTTATTATCGCATCAACAAACGAAAAGAAACTGGTGTGAAATAAACATGATATCACCGTACTGAAGCAATTAACAGTTGAAGCATTTAATTGAAAAAACACTTCCAAAAACTGAGGAAATGCGATTTTAATGCAGAGCGCTTGATATACTGTTTTCGAGCAATGTATTCAGATGGCATAAATTGGCGAGTCGTAATTCAGTCGATTGTAGATCACGACAACCCCTTCACCTTACCAGTTTTTTATAAAACGAAGTAACTTGCCACAATTGTCAACTTAATATCAATGCAAATAAACAACACCATTTGCTCATTTCGCCATCCGCAGTAATTTAACGTCAGTTTTACTCCCATATGTTCGCCCACGTTGGTTAACAATATCGTTCTTTCGAAGGCCTGCAAATATCTTGTTGTGTATGTGATTTTCTGCATTGCCCGTAACTACAATTTCAATCGCCGCATTGCGCTTAATGATCGCTTACGTGATACTACGTTGCTGAAGCGTAGGAGCATTTTATCAGTTTGTGTGCCTCAGAGCAGCACATTTTTGCAAAGGGTATTGAATTGAAAGTTTGAGTGATGTTTGAACGCGGAACATTTTCTTTTCGCCTCCAGAATGTGTCAAACAAGGATCGCAGGCAATCGTCAAGTTTTATATTTTGGTTGTCTTTATCGACCAGGGTCTTGATGCAGTTTTTTTTAAGGAAAATGTTAGGTACCCGATATGGATCTGCAGGGACCCGATTTCGCTAATTCTAGGCACCTGATTTTCTCTGATTTCAGGGACCCGATGATAATTTTCTGTGATTGAAATTCTAGGGACCCGAATCGGGTCCCTAAAACGCCTTAAAAAACCCTGGTTAAGTGTTTATTTGATAGCTTTTTCGCAACTGACCATTCGAACACACATACCGGGAATTCGATCCAGTAAATTCTTCGGAGCTTTTGAAATTAGTCTGCATTTGTTCTTCCAAAATATCGTGTGCAGTAACGAAATGTTTCGAGTAAACAACTGACCTTTGCCATTGATTGCTCTGTCTCTGTCGAACTGGTATATGTTTGATTCTAAACGCGTATCACCTCTTACGGCAACATTTTCTCGCAACGACGTCTTTCAAAGTTTGAAAATAGGAAATACATCCTTGTCTTCACAACTGAACTTTTCAAATTGGAGTGAGTGGACAGAAGATATGACAGAGTTTCTTCACTTCGCCATCACACTACAGGCAGCTCGACGAACACTACTTTTTTCGTATTCCTTTAAATTGTCAACAGCTTCAACCCAGGCGTCAATAAACTCTATATCGTAATATAAAAAATTTCGTTTTGAATATCACTGCTGGCTGAGCAAGACCATTCATCAAACGACATCGTTGGTGACTGTTGTTACACTTTTCATTCTCTCTGGAAAATTCAATGGCTTTCTTCATCCAGACCTCCTCAGTGCTGTATTATTCGTGACTCGCCCGGCTGGACTGCAGCAACGAGAAGGGCTATCGGAGTAGCTGTTTTAGTGTATTGCGAACATCCATAATATGGCCCGAGCGTAATGCAGAAAATAGCAGTGATGTATACGAATGGTTTTGACAGTAAATATGCACATCGTTTTTGGTACGCGTTGTTACGTAAAACCACATTTCCTGCCGTGTATAAAAAGGCTTCTCTTTCAAAAAAGCATGGGAAGTGGATCCGCAACGTCACGCCATGACTCGGCCATCATGTGCAGTTTGAAAAATGTGTCGCCTTGTGGTTTTCATAGGGTTGATCACATCAGCTACTAAGTTCTACATTTAATATACATACTAACTCGTGAAAGTTATATAATGTCAGAGACCCAAGTCCGAGGTGAACGCGAACCCAAGTCACTACTAATTTCTAGCAACTAAAAAAACAAGGAAAAACTGCGGTTACTTTGGTTCCCTTTCCACAACAATTGGGACTGTTGCAGCACCAGCGTTTGTTTTCGTAGTTCAAAACCATGGAGTAGACTGAAAAGACGCATGATTTAATATGCATCCAATAACAGCAAAGTAAGGCAATTGGTACAACATCACATTATAAATTTTATTTCTCAGTAAAGCTTCAGTCATTCATTTGCCACTTCAAACGGTCGATACATGCTAATTTAGGGTAATTTCGCTGAAGAATTAAACTTAAATCCAATACACTCGACAAACAAGACTACCTGAAGTAGCATCGGCTTCAACATCATTTCGATCATAGAAAATGCCTTTTGTTCCGCCGTTTTCTTTGCAGTAATCCAAGAAAGTTTTCCAGTAGTGGTCCTTGCAGAGGATACCAGGGTTCCCGATGACAATCAGCAATGCTTTCGCTCGAGTGATGGCAACGTTGAATCTCTGCCGCAAATAAGTTTAAACTCCGACACCACTTTTTAACTGGGCGATCGTGACAATCAGAAGCGTTTGTTTCTAGAATACGCAACACCTCATGGGCACGGATTTGCGTGGGGTATTCGAGAAATCTGCCTGCCATGTTGTGCCTTTATAACATTGCAAGGACTCAGACTGCGCTTATCAATGACCTTGTTTCGAAGTAACAAAGAGGTAAAACGAGAACAGTCGAATCTGCTCACAATGCGTACTACAGGAATTCGATTTCGCGTCAAGTACGCATTTGCAATCCTTCTTCAAATAGAGCTGTGTCGGCACAGAGTTGTGTCGATTTCATTTCTCTAGCAGCGGGAATTTTGACACACGATTCAGCCTCGTAAACAGCTCTCCGCCCATTCCCGTGAGAACCACAAGGTTTTTAACACAAAACACTTAATAATCCATTTCAGAATGACAACTGCGATTTTTTGTCCACGAACTTGTTTTACAGTCGTATGCAAAGTGTTAATTTAATATTAAGGACACAAAATTATGTTGAGAAAATTCCAACAAAAATAATCAAATTAATTTGCAAGCGCAAGTGTTTTGCAAAAAACGCAAAGCTTAATCAAATGTTTAACGCAAACCTATGAAGTTCGAGTCAGCCACGTTTCGTTGCTCCAAGCTTTGCTGTCAACTAAGGTTTGCAGAAAAATCAAGCATCGGGACAAAACTTAGAACAAAAGCCCCCGAAGCATGCCCGCATCGACTGGCCAACACGTTTGCCACGTCTCTATTCAAGATTTTTGGAGACGCCAGCGCTACCACGTCAAGCAACGCCATAAGTGGTTTCATTGAAAACACACCAAGAATGCATGCACTGGCTGTATCCAAGTGCCAGCCTTCAGTATTACATCAGTTAAAACGAACGTTACCTTTGGGTTTCGCAGGAATCCCAAGTGAAACCTTTTGTCGTGGATGAGGTTATGAGAATCGCTACGAACTGTGCTGATAATGATAACTCGTCGTTCTTGACCCTGGAATTCCTCAACGCTTCCCACTTTGATTTTTTCCCTTCCTTCAAGTTTTTTCTTTTCCATAGCGAGGCGAATTTTCTCCACCTGCGCAAACAATGCAGACAATGTGCTTCGTTTATGTGAACATTACTGTGCTGATTATAAAAAAAATTGAAAAACAAAGCTCCGCCGATGTAGGCCTTCAGACATTTATCATCTCCCAACAATTTACCCACCGCGTTTGCAACGAAGAGCATAGGAATTTTGATTTGACAATTCAAAAATCGCAAACCACGTTGACAAGAAATGTACATTTCTACATCAACACACCTTCCAACTTCTGCGAAATGCATTATTTTAAGCGTCTTCTTCGCTGGGTAAAGTTTGTTTAAAAACGAAACTTCAAATATTTTTCATGTGATAAAGCGGTAAACTATAGTGAAATGAAATTTATTTTTTTACATGAACTGAAAATGTTGTTCTCATAATAACAAACCTTGTGCGCCAGTCTGTGCTACTAAAGAGATACGTGTTGTAACACTACAAAACAGTCATTTAACATTTTATGGTTTAACAGTGTTGAAACCGAAAAGTTGAGTGTCAGTAAACAACCGAAGTCATAACCACGGTCATCCTATTTAGAGATGCACTAGATTCTAGTGCATTGTTTCAGTGACTAGAGCAGCTATGTCCAACCCGCGGGCCGCATGCGGCCCTGTTGAAGGTTTTGTGCGAACCAGTTTAGGTTTTCCCCATAGACAAAGTATCCTACTGTACACACTGACAACTAGTCCTTATTTTGATAATCTTGAATTTGACATTTTTGTTGCGGGTGGTCCTCAATGCCACTTTATCACGTCTGCTACCATTGCAGTTCGATTCGAACGCTTTTAGTTTGCTTAGTTTGCTAAGATCAAAGTAAGTCATTTAATGTGCGGTCCTCATGAATATGGCATTCAACGTGCGACCCTGGTTAAGATAGTGACATAATTTTTAGCTCAGTAAGCCATTTGGGTTGGACATAGCTGGACTAGAGCAATGCTTGTCAACAGGGTGTACAATACATGTCTGGGTGCATCAGAGCGTCGCGAGGCGTGTACCAGATGTATGGTGTTCTAAATCACTTACGTTGTTCCGCATGAATAGCATTCTTAGCTCCCGCTTGATCAACAATCATGCGTTTTCTCAGTTGTGTGGTAATAGCTAAGCTAACGTACGAAGCAGTTACCTGCTGTGCTACGCTAGAATAAAAGTGACGTTTGAGAAGTGGCCTGTGTTGCAACCTCTCCGGTTGTGTTGCGTTGAATGTGTGATTCACCACGAACGGGGTATGCGTGAAGAACAACACCATTCATATATGTGGCGCGAATAAGCAATAATAGAGTGATCGTGGCGTGGAAGCTCTGCCGATATTAACTGGTGAATCATTGAACGTAACGACTAGCGTACGCGGAGAGTGATCATGGCATGTGAACTCTATTGTTGCTTGCTTCCACAGTGCGAAGCTTTGCGCATATGCCGCTCGGGATTTCCGATCGCAACAAAATGGTGCTGTGACCAGGATATGAAGGTCGTGCGGAGTTCAGCCTTCACACAAAGAACGTGCGATTGGTGCGGTTCGTTGTAAAAAGGAGGGGATGTTGTTGCAACCTCTCCGGTGGTGTTGCGTTGAATGTGTGGTTTCCCACCAACGGGATGTGCGTGAAGAACAACATCATTCATATATGTGGCGCGAACATGCAATGGTAGAGTGATCGTGGCGTGGAAGCTCTGCCGATATTATCTGGTGAACCATTGAACGTAACGACTAGCGGACGCGGAGAGTGATCATGGCATGTGAACTCTGTTGTTGCTTGCTGCCACAGTGCGAAGCTTCGCGCATATGCCGCTCGGGATTTCCGATCGCAACACCTGTTTCAAGCTTTTACAAACTGCACTGATTTCAAGCATCACTTCTCAACAAGAAAAATTGGCTTTCTTCGATATAATCAAGCTTTACGTTGCTTAATACTAGAATATGCTCTACGTAAGTACGGAAACCTTACAGCGTTTTCGTCAACTTCTGACAGCTCTGCTGGCCCCATACCAAGACGCAACCACGTTAGGTCAGAGATAAAACCACCCTGTGTGGTTGTCGGCCGGACTCTGTAGCGTTTTCCTGTGGGTGTAGCCACCAGAACTTAATTCCCAAGCTGTTCTTGGAGTAATCCGGCTACATGGCCCAGACATTGCAGATGGAACCCTGTGGCTTGACATGTAAGGTTTCACGATTTCACAACAAAGTAAAGCGCATGCCGCATATATCGGCAAAAAACTCGAGTTGTCTAATACAACCAACCTAACCAAACACCACCACATATGTTTTGTGAAAGCTGTCATGAAAGTACAACTTCTTCAATTCGAAGCACCTTTGATGGGAAAGATTAAGTTAACTCTCCATCCACTGTAGACTAGTAGTTTTTAACCAGTGGGATTACAGGTGGGGAGTTGGTATCACCTGAAGATATGCACAGAAGTTCGGCGTATCCACAACCATACTACTGAGAAGACTTTCGTCTTTGCAGCCCAGTGGAAACAACCATAAAGGCTACCAATGTGTTGAAACTTGTGGAAAACCTTAAAGTGGTTGAGGCAGTGTACCGATGTGTTGAAACTTGTGGTTTGAGGCACTTGAAAGCCTGTAATGCTCGGTGCAGGATCTGGTTTCTCGGAACTTGTTAAGCGAAAGAGTCCTAATGTGATCACAGCATCATACATCGATAGGCGTTGGCCTATAAACGATGCCTCATGCACTCAAGCAAACACTGGATTCTGCAATATTAAAAGGTTAACTACACAAGAGCGCGTGCTCTGAAATACTCGACTCTTTAGAAAACTGTGCCAAGATATGGAAATTATATCTCTGTTGTTTCGCGCTTTTGTGCACTGGTTCTGAAAAGGGAGCATGTTGATTAGGCTTGCGCGTTTACTGCCAGAGGATGTCGGACACCTCGAAACCTAACACAAGAAACAAATCAAGCGGATATTTTCGATGTGAAATTTTGTGCATTTTTCATGTTCTATTGCATTTGATTGTTCTATTTCTTAGCTACCACTGCTTTTTTCAGATTTAGGTTGCTGGCAGAAATTTCCATTGAAGAAATGTTCGTGTTTGCTTAAGATGTAACGAATAGTAAAACATCTTGAACATCAGAATCAAACGCTCACATGCTAAAGTGGGTCTTGTTTTTTTTCTGTTTGTTTGCCACCTTTCTCATCATTTGCTCTTCCTATTTTTTCTACCTTCTTCACATGTATCTGTTGACCCAGCGTATTTCGTTCAATTTTCTTCCCTGCTCGCTTTCTGACTGTGGTTAACTGTGTAACTTGGTGAATTTTATTTGGGGTAAGTAGCATCACGTTTATTCATTTCGAACAAAAATACAACTATGTGTTATTGCCGGCACAGTATAAGAAACGATGGCGGGATACCTACTTTACTGATGTAAACATTTACGTGTGTTTATATGTCGTGTAATATCCACGTCTTTCGCTCAAACAAAGTATTACCCCGCCTTGAACTCAAGCAAAGCATATAGTAAGCTATTATAATAAACTTGATAATCTAGTTTCAGTAATTTAAATGTTTCATTGTTTACTTCACGTTTCAGTAGTGGTCTTAGCTGTAAACTTGGTTTAGTTGTTGGGTTGGGCTTCTTCTAATTACGAGTGAATAGAGATCTGCAACTAGGAGGGTGCAACCAGGCAATTGCCTCTCCGAAATTTTCAAAAACATGGTTCGTTGTTAAGTACAACAACAATCTTTTTCCCCCCCCGAAATTATCAGCTAGTTGCGGACCTGGTGCATGGTGTTATTCCTTACCTTCATCCATTAGCAACAGACGTCTATTTAGAGTTTAGACGAAAAGTGTATTACCAAACCCTACCACGTGGGACATTCGCCTTTTTAATTGCTCAGCAGTGATTGCAACGGTATTAAGTTCGACGGAAATCTCACTGAACAACTTTATCCAGTACAGCCATTGCCAAGTTGTGAAAATGTTTCGGCTAAGTCCCTTTTGATAAAAACTTTCATCACAATCGTAACTAAACATGTTGTTTGCCCTTGCGTTAAGTTTTAAGACTAAGGTTTGTCGCCTCTGATTTATTAAAATGAATTCAACACCTTTTCTAAGCTATTCCTGTTGAAACGACTTTTTCTATGACTGCTAATGTTGAAGTTGAACAAAGAAGTTAAACCTTCTACGAAACCACATTGCCTGTCGGCTGGCACTCATTCACTTTTACTTGTAGTTCAAGCCTACAATCGGAACTCTAAATTACGCAAACACACCAACTGCACTATCGCCCTTCAAGAAAATTATTTTCCAACACCATTACGTCATACAGAAAACACCAGCTCTACTGAAACTGAACAACTTCACATTTGCAGAGTTCTTAACTTCACCCGCCAAAATTTGATGTGAATAAAGCCTGCCTAATCACTGCATGGACTATAGCTTTGTGGCAATTATTCATTGAAAATCCCACACTGAACATTACCAAATAGCATGAGGCGTGCCAAGAAATGTTCATCGCCAGTGCCGATAGGTGTCAGCGATGTAATGTGCCGTTGCTGAGGATCGAACGATAGAAAAAGGATAGTATTGACTATTTTATTTCAAGCAAGGGAGGCCTTTCTTTATCAGATTTTGAGGGATGGGACAATTTTAAAGTCGAACTACTTGGCCAGTAATGTTTGCTAGTCTGCGGCCAAATGTCATCCCTGTCCTTCGTTCAAAGGAGTTTTGACTGGGCTGTGAAGATAGTCTTGGCTGTGAAGGAATGTGCAGAGGCTCAGGGGCAATTGCCCCCAAATAGGTACCCTATGTTGAAAAAACCTGATTTCAAGACGAACAGAGATAGCTGCCAACAAATGTTCACCTGTTTTCTGTACGGAGAGATGATACCAATCTCATGTGGCCTGACAGGATTACGACGCGTGTCCAACAAGCTCTTCGTATAATTGAACACCTATTACGACAAAAATATTTGAGTTTATATTCACTAAACATCTTGATGCAGCTCTTAAAACCTTATCATCAAGTCACCACCTAAGAAAAAGGAGTGTGCTTGTACCAGGGATATCTTGTTAGATATCCTTGGCTTCTCACAAACCCTAGAGGCGTAACACATTGTCATGGTGATATCACATAGATACATTGCGAAAGAAGTATCTGCCAAAGACGATGCAACAAAACACCCACACTCGATTAGGCTTTTATTTCAACATACGTTCAAAAGCTTTGACTTGCAGAAAAGTGTCACGAACGCCCTGGAATTGGCTTAAGCATTCCAGTTAGGGTCTTAGGTAACCCCCGTAGTTGCGCAACTTCAGCATTCAACGTTAGCAATCTTAGCTTTTGCTGACGTCTTATTCGATTACATAGATTTAGAATGTTGAGGTGGCAGCATACCTTCACTATATAGTTACAAAAGCATCAACACAAGAAAAAAACTAACGAGGAAGCCTGAATGAAACCGATTGCAAGCCGTAAAATGCACAACTTCAAGACTTCAAGACTTTCTTGAAAAGTTCGGTATTTTAATAATCGATTTCTAACTTGTATGTTTCAACTTAAAGGGCCTCGGAAACTTACGCACAAGAGCAAATAGTCGCACGTTGGTAAGTTCAGCGAACTCGTGCAGGTGTGACATGCAGCGAACATGTTTATTGGACTGCCGTTAAGAAACACAGACCGACGTTAACTCGATGCCCTAGCAGTCCGCTCTACCGGTTTTGGAAGTCATTTTGATGTCACCACTAATCCTCCTCTGCTCGTGCATGTACGCACAATCACAGACAGTGGCGTGCAGAGGTCCGGGGCGACTGCTTGATTGTATGCCCCCCTACCAAATTCTAATATTGAGCAGTGGCGTATACGCTATTTGCGACGTCGCAACGTGACGTCATATTCACGTTTGCAAACCAAGGTTTTGGCGAGGTTTGTTCATAGAACATGCATTTTGTATTCTACACGCACTCTCCTTACGCGTTGTTGTACGATGTGTCACTGTAATTAACATAATTACATCAGCGCTCCAAGTTAGGAGACCGGAGCAAGAGACAGCATTCATCGCTAGGACAGAGCCGTTCATTACTGCAAAATATCCGGCAACACGTCAAAACAGGAGAGTAGAACACATTCTGTGCTACGCCAACGCAGTTCACAACTGCAAAAATATAAGGCTGCGCATTAAAACAGTGGAGTAAAACATATTTAACGCTACGACAGGGCAGTTCACAACTGCAAAAACATCAGACTGCGTGAATGTCTCGTCGAATAGCACTCGAGCAGAAGAGGTATGCGGTTGAGATGGCGGACACCTAAGGTTGACAGTTTGAAATTGTCTAAATTACACAAGAATTGAGAATGCACATAAGGTTTGATTTTTATTATGTGGCTGTTTTATGTAGAACTACTGGGGAGACAGTACAGACAGGGACACCGGAGCAACGGTAGGGCTGGGATCAGTAAAGGAGTTGAGGGCAACAGAAACGTATAAAAAACAAAAAAATCGTTACCAATTACGTTTGTTTCTGTTCATCAACAGTTTTGACCTAAAAAATAACAGCAGAAAGAAAACTACCCTGAATTTTCTGGATGCGCGAATAGTTGCAATGAATTTGTTTCAAGTCGATCTTGATCAACCATGATGCTAGGATACAGTTATGGAAAAGCACCTCCACGCCCGTTGTACCCTTCATGATCCCATTCTCCCGTGTCCCTGAGTGCAGATACGGGCTTGTGTGAGCCGTTATGATCAATCCGCCTGAATTGCCAATGACGAAGCTCAGAATGATGCACATATTGCAAGCTAAGGTGTGCGTCTGTATTAACGTACACCCAGGGTTGCCACATCATAAAACAAAACTAGTGATGCACAGGGCCTCTGAAAGAAATTTTACCAGGGGGACCAATACCGGGCCTCACAGTTTTTGGGGCCCTCGTCGAAACTTGAATCTTTGTTTGTATCGTAGGCTAGTCAGAATGTACAGATAAATGTAGATCAAACAGCTAGGCCTGCAATGTTAAGAATAAAAATACTGTAGAATAACTGCTATATTGGCAACTGGCCTACGCAATAATTTTGGGCTTGATTACAGAAAAATTTAGCACGCGTCCTTTCATCCTACCGGGCCTGGGTACGATGTATGTCTTGTACCCACCTCACGTAGGCCCTGGTGATGCATCAAAAAGTCAGCTAAATCAAGCAAGTCAAAATAGGACAGGTTTGAAATTCGGCTCAGAAAATCAACTAAACACCCATAATTATCTTTCAATCCTCTTTTGTGATTTTCCCTTAATCGTTCGATCTGGAAAAAGTCACGTCACTATCAGTTTGATTGGGTGTGCGCCGCATATCTACAGTAAAGGTCCCTAGTATTGAAGAATGTGAGAATTACTGGCATTTCAATACGTAAGAAGTAGTGCTCTTGTGTTGACAAAAACAATTTTCGAAAAATTAAATCCATGCAGCATGTGTTAGTAGCCTTAGAATATGAAAAATCATCTGGTTACAGTATTTAAATTTTGTAATTTCACTCATTGGATTCCCCCTTCCCTTGGATGCCCGGGGCCGTCGCCCGTTCGCTCCCCTCCCTGCACGCCACGGATCACAGATGAACCATCCGGCATAGAAAACCGTGTAGCGCTCGCAAGAACAATCAATTTCTGGTGTAACGCTTGGGCTGTTTTTCTGAGTTCTTCCGTAGAGTCTTATCAGGATGTTAACAGTTTGTTTACACTTGAAAGCCAAAAGTGTTTCCTTCTCGGTCGACCAGACAATAAACACAGCGAAGTTGATGTTCGTTTTTTGTTATAATGCTAATATTAACGTTAATATACCAGAGTAGAACACGTGATGCGTGAATTAATTGCAAGTAATCATAAGCGAATCGAAATAGTTAAAAGATTGCAAAAAACATCAGAATGTAGAGGTGAGCTTTTCCTCAGTCGCAAAACTTTATAACAAAGTTTTCACTTGCATAGGGTCCATCAGACAAACACGTTTCGAATAAATTCACAATTAAAGTTAAAAAATGTTCCTGGCCCTCTTTCAAGCTCGATGTTCAAACAATTAAAATGTACAAGCCAAACAGAAACTTGCGACATATCAAACACCAGGTTATTAACCTACGTTAACAATGGATTGACTTTTCATACTTTTGTAGTTTTTTGGTTATAATACGGAAATCCGTGCAGTGGGAATGCGATCGCCTAAATCTCGCATAACAAAGAGCAAAACAGTAACAATAGGTCTGCAAATACCCTTTCCATGGTGCCATGTCACAGATGACATTTACTGATTTTCGAATAGGCCTTGATACAAAAGTGCATAGGCCCACTTCGCAACAAGCATCTCAACAAACCTAAAGGTGCAGTAAATATCCAACATAATTTTCTTTCAATTTCACAAGCAATCGTATGTGTTGTGTTTTTCTCTGACAGAGCTTCAAAATAACAGGCGCTCAGCACAACAAAAAGCACCGTACTTTATTCAAAGAAGAATAAGGGCAGCAACAGGAGACAAACTAGACAGCTCCACATCGGATTCGAACGAAAAAGTTGGGGTTCCTAAGGATCGCCAGCACTTACGCGCGGCGAAGTTTACAGATGCCATGCGAAACAAACCAACGTGCGTCGGGAAAAAAGACAATTACCTGTACAGAAGAAATGTAATTATCAGCATCGCAGAATTCGTGCAAAGCAAGCACCAGGAACCTTCGAGACACCAGCGAACACAATCTTTGCAGTGTACAGTATAAATTGAATCGCCGTTTTCAAAATAAAACGCCTTTCGAAGATCGCGTGCATAGGTCGTATAACCTAGTTTACAAGCAATAGCTTACCATCGATGCTTCTTCTGGGTTGAAAAAGGATGGACTGTTGCCTTCACGCATATCTACGCCTTTGACACCGTGAAAGATGATCGGGAAATCCTTTTTCGGGAGTTCCTCCCAGTTGCAGCATGACTCTCTCATGAACCTGTCGGCGTATACTTCCAGTGCATTCTCGTAGAAGAGTTCATTCGGTATGTGAATGATTGCTGTGTAATGAAAAGAACAAATAGTCACAGCCAGTAAGCACTAGGTGAACAAGGCATTACTTTCAATTTCAAAACTAACCACTTTTTTGAAGAATTTAAAACACAGGTTTTAAACTAAAGATGCCACATGATTCTTTCACGAGACGAAAATTCCGTTTCGATATAATGTAACAGTGTACTATAGTAATGACTTTCAGAAATCATATGCGTCTTGGACAAGATAGGAGTTTCCATGACCTTAGTTCCGCAGTATTTTAGAATGCAGATCATTACGTCACCATGTCACAGGAAGTGACGCAGAAATGTCGTGAAACATTCAGAAAAGCTCAGGCCGGGAACTGCTGGTTTGAAACAGCGGTCCTTTCGACATCAGCAGATCAAGAAATTGATCTTAAAACTTTGCTCTCAACATATCAGTGTAAAGGAGCATGCACATCTTACTACACCGTACACAGACCAGCGGCTCCATTCGCCGTTGTTCAAACACAACATCTGCTGGGAAGCGCACACGTTTCGTTATTTTCTAAACTACACGGCCGGTTTTCCTGCTAGTCAGGGTTGTGGAGTCGAAGCCAGAGTCGTAAGAAGTCGGAGGTTTTGAGGTGGAGTCAGAGTCGGATTCCTAACAACACTGGGAGTCGGAGTCGTTTTTTTGTCCGACTCCGACTGTCCAATTGGATCATTTTTTACATCACACTCTTAAATTGGAATTCCTGTTGAAATGGTAGTTTCTTTTGAAACTTTTGTTGAAACAGATTTCTTGCTGTGCATCACGATTTCCATTGATTTTAACAGCCAAATTTCATTCCCTTTATGTTAAGGAGTCGAAAATTTTGGGAAGGCCGGAGTCAGGAGTCGGAAATTTTGGGAAGGTCGGGGTCGGATATTTTACCTCCGACTCCGCAACCCTGCTGCTGTGCAAGGCTCAGTGTTTCGTGAACTGAACTTTTTTGTCACTGCCCAAACGCAAGCGCCCTTTCGCAGGGAATTTTTATTGCCTACCAGTCATCACTGCAGCCAGAAATTCACAAAACGGCAATACTTAATTACCGCAAAGAAAAAAGTTTAGTACTTTGCGCGACAACTCTCCACCCTGTTCCTACACATGGAAAATTTATTTAGTCAGCGCTTGCAGGTGCGTGGTACTGTTTCAAACCCGGTACTGCGTGCTCTAAACACAATGCGTTAACTTCGCTACGGTAACAGACTGGCCTCGTCTGAGATTGGTTATTCATTTCCGTTCTGCCTGCGAACTCTCGCGGTTGCGCAGTTGTCTGGTGTGAGTTCTTTATTATGAGCATGACTTTTGATTTGCGCACATGCGTTTACATTCCAGCGTAAGTTTGCTGTAAATGTAAGCATAACACAGGTCTACAAATGAATTTCATGGGGATTGGGGTTTAAGAGCGTTTTCGGGATAATTTTAGGGCGCTGATTTCAAAACTGTTGTCAGATTCTCCTTATGTGGACAAGTTTTTGAGCTATTTACTATTTTAAATTTATGCAGTTGTAGCATTTTAAGCATACTGTTGCGTAAGAGGGTTGAAGAGCAATGAAGAGCAATGTGCAGCATAGAAAACATACAGACGTTAAACAAACACAAAACTTCAGTTCATATACTTGCAACTGTGACTTACAAGACACAGATGAGAAACTACACAGATATTGTGGCCTCGCAATGCAAAGATTGTGGTGACAAAACAACGTTAAAATGCAAAGAATAGCCCAAACATGATAGAATACTCTTTTTTCATGACAGAAAAGATTGCGCGGTTGCTAATCCATAAATTGTCTTTTCTGTGTTTTTCGGGAGTAGCTACTGCCAGCAACCTCTTTCTAAGCACCAGCAATAGTCTACCAACATGTTGGTATTCCAGCATCCCTGGTATCTTTTCTATTGTTTTTATATCTTGGAAGGACCCTCCTTGCTCTTCAATCAAGTTTTCAGGAAAATAGTTTACATGACTATGAAGAAAATGAACCTTCACACTCATATTGCACCCCAATTGCTCGTAAGAATTTAACAGCTGTTTTGAAAGGTCGTAATAGTTAGGAGCTTTAAAATATCCAAGGAAGTTTTCGACAACTGCTGTAAGTGACCGCCAAGCATTTTTACGAGGGTTGTCATGGTAAGTGGAAAATATTTGTTCTATATTAGCTGGTGGTGTAGGTGCCTACATAAAAAATAATTTGAAGTATCTTCAACGACGTGACCTCCAGTTCAAAATGTTTGGATGCGAAAACATATGGTTTGAGTTATTAGGAAAACGTCAGAAAATAATAATCGGAATAGTGTACAGACACCCTCAATACAACATAGACGAGTTTTCTCAATCACAAAAATAACTATGCGTACTATGTATTAGGCGGTATTAACATAAATCTACTTAATGCAACAAATGATAGCAGAATACAACAGTATATAGATACTTTATGCAGTCTTGGCTGCTACCCAATTATAAATAAACCAACCAGAGTGGTAAACGAAGCAGAGTCATGCATCGACCATATATATACCAATAATTTGTCCACCGAAATAAAGCCCTATATTATGCTGCATGATATTAGTGATCACTAGCCAATTTATTTGACTGTGAGTAAAGCTCGATTAAAAAGAGATCTCAAACAACGATTTTTTAGAGATACAAGTAACGTTGATGCCATTGCTTTTGATCGCCATCTGCACGAAACTTAAGATTCGTTACCGATGCAATACTCAGAATGGAATGTTAATGAAAAATTTGATTTTATTGTAAGGTCCATGAAAACTCTTGCGGATACACACATGCCTGTTCGGAAATACACAAGGGAATATAAACTCAAATTAAAGCCATGGATAACACAAGAGATCATTTCTTCTATCAAACATAGAGACTACTTGTTTCGCGTTTACAAAAGATCAAAACTACTTACAGATTTCGAAAGTTACAAAAAATTTCGAAACCACCTTACTCATATCAAGGAATTAGCTAAACGCAAATACTACGAAGTGCAATTTGCCCAAAACAGCAGAAACTCAAAAAGAACTTGGACGATAATTAATGATATTTTTGACAAAACCAAACCATCTAGTTTTCCTCAAAGATTAAAAGTTCATGGACGAATTTACTTATCCACAAAATTAAATGCAGATGCATTAAATCATAGGTTTGTTACTTCGGCTCAGGCAAATTTTACTCCTACTGGCCCATCTAAAACTATTGATACACATATAAAAAAAAATGTCTTCTACCACGCCAAGTAAGTTCAATTTTTTTATCATCAACCACTCCTGAAGAAATACTTACACTAATTAACGGATTAGACTCTAAAAAATCATGTGGACACGATGACATTCCGGTGCGCACTTTGAAATTGTCAAAATACTTACTGGCACCACTTCTACCAAATGTCATAAACGAAAGCATATGTGACGGTGTCTTTCCGGACAATCTAAAAATCGCTAAAGTAGTACCATTTTTTAGTCGGGAGATAGCGAAATTCCTACTAATTACAGACCGATATCAGTTCTAACATACTTTTCAAAAATCTTTGAAAAGGTACTGTACGTAAAACTTAACGATTATTTTACCAAAAGCAACTTGTTGAGTCGGCAACAATACGGTTTTCGCAACAACCACTCCACATCCCTGGCGATTACAGACTTGTACGAAAATCTTCTTCGTAATCTCGATAACAAACTTATATCATGTGCGGTTTTCTTAGATCTAAGAAAAGCATTTGACTCAGTGA
>Ga0210059_1002908_pt1 | contig 27112 bp, 18 predicted proteins | sample Ectturendosymbi2_FD_188042 | JGI IMG/M metagenome (GOLD analysis project Ga0210059, IMG submission 188042) | Ecteinascidia turbinata endosymbiont from Florida, USA - Sample 2 (SPAdes) (version 2) | ecosystem: Host-associated > Tunicates > Ascidians > Unclassified | place: Key West, Florida... | reverse complement strand
GTATATTTTTTATTATTCAAGATTTTTGAGCAACTTGCGCTTGCCCTGAAAAACAGAGTTGCCCTGGAATTTTTCAAGCCCGGGGGGGGCGGCCGCCCTCCCCGACCCCCCGCCTCGTACGCCTATGACTCTGCTGTTGAATGGACCAGGGCTAAGGTGCCTCTTGGCAACGTTGTTGCTCCAGCACCCCAGACGGAGCCAGCAAACCGCCTCAAGCAGTGGCGTACGCAGAAACTTTTCATGGGGGTGTTTCATTCAGTGGCATAGGGTAGTCATTTGCATTTGGTGTGCGCTGATTGTGACGTCACAATTTGACGTCGTAGTCCTGTTTCCAAACCAACGATTTGGCGAAGTTTGTTGACATAATATGCACATTTTTCTATGCATCCACTCTCCTTATTTTATGTGTCATTGCACTGAATATAAACTATTAGCACTCCAGGTTAGGCTATCCGAGGAAAATACACCCAACGCTCAACGCTACGATACAGCAGTACATAACTGCAAAAATATCAGGCTGCGCGTTAAAACAGGGGAGTACAACACACTTATCAATTCGTCAGGGCAATTTACAACGAAAAAATGAGGCTGCGCTAATGTCTTGCCGAATACGAGCAGTCGAGCATATAGTAAGTGCGGGTGGACTGGCTGGCGCACATCCCGGTATGAAAAATCGAACCTTGCTAAACTACACAAGAATTGAGAATGCGCATAAAGTACGCAAGAAAACTCTCGAAATTGTTGTTATTTATAGAACTCCAGCTAACTTTTAGTTTTTCTTTTTCCTGCTGAGACAATAAATGCCTGGATGCTTCTATGTTAGCAATTGCTGTTTTTTTCGAATGAAGTGTACTATCGCCGAACACAATTTTAAACATACCTACCCTAGTGGACGAAAGGTCTGCAAAAATGGTGAGATGGTTTTTGTACCCACACGATAACCCAGATTCCCACCGAAACCTAATTATTACTTTTTGGCCCATTTACAATGTTACTTGAAATTTGCATGCAAATTCATACCCTGTTATTTGCATTAAGTTGACAAATCAACAAGCGAAAAGTATGCGAAAACAATTAATCTCCTTTGCGCATGTAATAACGTTTTTGTAAAATATCAAGCTCAGGGGGGGTTAATCCATCACCCCTCCCTGCGTACGCCCTTGGCAGACAATATAAAGACAATGGTTTCGGATACAGTGAACTATCGCGGAACACAATCTTAAACATGCGTAGTGGACGCAAGGTCTGCAAAATGTGGTGAGATGGTTTCTGGACGCAGACGATAACCCAGATTCCTACCAAAGCCTAATTATTACTTTTTATCCCATTTACAATGTTCCTTGAAATTTGCATGCAAATTTATTCCGTGGTATGGTATTTGCATTAAGTCGACAAATTAACAAGCAAAAAGTATGCGAAAACAATTAATCTCCTTGCGCAGGTAATAAAGTTTTTGCAAAATATCAACCTCAAGGGGGGGTTTTAACCCCAACCCCCTTGCGTACGCCCTTGGCCTCAACAGTGCAACGCGTGATGTCAACTTTATGCAAAATGACTTGAGGTGTCGGCGGTACGTGACAGTCCAACATTCCTCCGAGGTATGTGGGTTCGGAGCAAAAGGGAATGGTTTCGTTGCTGTGGTTGATTTTCAGCTCACATTTGGCTTCCTTGTTGTTGAGGTAGAAGACTGCCAGCACTGCCTTTGTACTGCTGATCTTATCAACTTCCAGGTCTGGAGGTATTCACCTTCGGTTTGCTTTGCACCCCTTCGACTGTTTGTTCCATCTCCATCGGCATGCATGATTGCTAGGTCGTTGGCGTATGCATACTTTCTGGAGACGGTGGCTGACAAGTCAGAGATATAGATGTTGCAGAGAAGGGGTGCTAGGAGGGATACCTGCGGGACGCTGTTCTTGAGGCGTCATAATCTGCTTCGTTTGCCATTGCCGGTAGTAAGTGTGAAACTGCGAGTACCAACCAGCTTCATTATCACTGGACCATACACCTGCCAGATATCAGTCGCAGTAACTTGCAGGTACAATCTGCCTTAACTGCAGTAACTGGCATGATAAAGGAGTCTGTTTTGTTCGTAATCGTCTCTATTGTCTCTTCACAGTAGGTAGTGCGAAATTTTTGCAATTATCATTTGTGATCTTTGCTGGGGAGGAATTGACAGAGTTTGTGTTTGTAAGGGAGGAATGTGAAAAAAACTTTGAGAACCACTGGCCCACAACAATGCCGTAAGTGTTCGCCCACACAAGGTTTAACCATTATGTTAGAACCTTTGATGCCTTCTTCAGAAACTATCTGTATGGCTTCGTTCGCCGATGAGAGTCTTCATCAAATTTTTTTATCCGATCACTTCAAAGATCTGACATTCTTTACGAATCTTAATTTTCCATTATTTAACGCTGTTGGATGACGGTGACTAGTCGCGGTAGTTGCTGGTGCGTTGTTTTGGTGTCTCTTTTACTCCAGCATAGCTTATGCGTAGCAATCAAAACCTTCCGTGTGCTTCGTGGCGCCTCACGATTTATATTTTTTATACAAATTATTTTGCAAAAACATTTGGAGCCTTGATCAAAACAATTTACTTGCTTTGCTGCTTTTGTGAGCATCCCCATCCGACGATTTTAGCCAGTTGCTTCGGAACCTGACGTTGAAATGTCTTCATTTTTCTTCCCACTGTCGGATTGCAATTTGTTGATGACTGAATGCAGTTATAGCTGGTGCGTTGTTTCAGTGTTTGGCATCTCCCTGTGTTGTCTGTGTTAATCATCTAACACTTGCTCTGTACTGCGCTATGAGAAACCACTTCTGTGTTATTGGAGTAGGCCACCCTTGTGATATATGGACCATGAGTTTGACGCAAAATGTGGTATTTAAACTTTGTTTCTTCATAATAACCCAACTGAAAAATGTACCAATGGCTGTGCAACAACATTGTCAGAATCCAGCTGGCACAGTAGGTCTAGTCTGAGCATCTGTGATCTGTCTCACAGGTCTCTTACTCTCGCACACGTGTAGCTGTTAAACTCACATTGTTTCAAGACAGTGTCCTTTCTTACAGTATTCCACAACTGGGTGAAATGTAGGACAGAAGCAGTTAAAAATCTTTCACGGTCTCTAGAAACTTGCAAAATGCTAAAAATCATTTTATCGAAGCTAAACCCTCTGAAAGCATTAGATTCAGTGATACCACACCAAACTCTGTTTAAACAACAGCTTGGCTATCTGTAACATCTAACATGAAACGTGATAAACGTCACTTTTACTTTTGCACCTTTCCAAATACAAAACGTAAAGAGCAAAGGTGGAGGGACATGGCATATTATGTCTCCATCGTCTGAAAAAGTGGGGGTACACGTACCCCGTGTCCCCCACCTAATTGCGCCCTTGAGTCTGACTACAACAATGTTCATTGATGCTTTTAAATGACAATTTTGCAAATACCAAGTTCATTTGAGAAATGGAAAAATTGTAGAACTCATAAGCCCTTACTGTCTTTTACTCTAACTAAAACTATGCGTCTGCCCTTCCTAATCGGGTTCATTGTTTCGCGAAGTCGTCTGATTTCACTGCGAAATCTCTGAAGTAGAAAAAGTTTATGGTCACGTGTGGCAGTAGAGCGAAAAGAGCTGCGTTACGTCAATAAAGTTAAAACTGTTATGGCAACGAAATGCGATGACAGTTGGAACTTCACTGAAACAAACGTAAATAAAGTTTGCAGGTAAAGGATGTGACATATTGCTAGCTATTCTTTGTGCGCATTAGACGATCAAATATTGTTTGATGAGCATCAATAAATTTTTTACGTTTCAGAGAAAAAATACAAGCGTTTGCTTTAGTTCAGCCTAGCCTAGCTTTTCTCATAAAAAAGCCAAAGGTGCTTCTGCTTGCTGCAGCAGCGGTAGCACTAGCAGCCTAGCAATGCATTTTTTGTGAAGGAATGTTATTCCTTTAAAATTTGGGTTTATTATATAGACAGCAAAGCTACTGAAATGCACCTTGATTATGATTTCTGTATAACTTGTAACAATACTTCTTGAAATTTATTGAATAAGAGCCCACTTGACTTGGAATGGGTTGATGCAAAGGTTAAGGCATCGAGATTAAAAACAAAACATTCAAACGTCACGAGTTGTAAACACAAGACAAATAGCAAACAAATACAGAAAGCAATCGGAGGCAAGGGTACACAAACATTAAATTGTTTGGTTGATGAAAATGCAGATAAACACAAAGCATACATAGATAACACAGATGATGGTCGGTGGGCAAGCAAAGAGTAAGAGTTGAGATATGTACAGACAATCAGGTGAGGCATGTGCACATATAAGAGAAGTAAGAGACAATAGAAAGGTTATAAGACAGTAAGAAATGTAGCAACCATGACATTAAAAGGCATAATAAGGTGTAATATGTCTACTTGATTTAATGATTAGCCTTGGCTAAGTTTCAAGTAGCTCACTAATCGAGTTCTGTACCGTACAATTATGCAGTAGAGTTCATCGCTGAGTGCCAAATGTAAGAGTTGCGAAATGTGAAAATTCTAGCATGTGGTTGTGAAATGCAAGTGAAATATAAAGTGCATTTGCTAATACATTTGCTGGAATACTGACTAGGTCTAGTTGGTATCAGTGTGTACAGGAGCTGACTAAGGCTACTCAAGTCAAGCCAAGCTGTTGTGTCACCAAACCATGTGATTCAGGGCATAGTTTAGTATTACTTATAGTTATGGTTAAAATTTCAGGGTTTTGGTTCCTTTAAACTTGGTAAAAGTAGAGATGTTTAAAAATCAATAAAAATCGTAGTTTAAAAAGCTACAATAAATTCAACTCAACTGAACAAAAATGCGAGAATTAAGAGCTACTTTAGAGCTTGGGATTATGTCATGGGATTATTTCATTCATGTTGGCAATGACCCCCTTCATTTGCTATTTTTGAATTTGGGGTATACTGCTTGCTTTTCAATTTTTTTTGCATCTGATGCTTTGCATAATGGCTTCATTTCTTACTGGTCTGATTTTTTGATTTTCCTTTTGATATTTTCCACTTGTATTGCATGAGAATAATTGGATGCTACTCTAGACTAGTTCAAATGGTATAAGAATGTTAAATAGCCTATACATAACTTTGCATAGATATAACACAACATGTGAAAACATTTGATAAACAGAACTCTAACCCTAAAACGTCAAATGTAAAACCTTATCCTTAAAGCCCTAAACCTTAAGCAAACTTAAGCCCAAGTCCCTAGAAACCTTAAGCAAAGTTTAATCCAAATTTTGAGCTCATTGCAGATACATATCTTATCGCAGTGCAAGTGTACATATCACTGTTTTTCCAATACTGTTGTGGATGCAATATTCAATTTTTTTCAGGCTGTGCAAGCTTAATAAATAGTATGTAAGCTTTTGAAATGTGTTTTGTGCTTATCAAATCACTTTCAAAGTGCTGTGTTTTGATGCTTCACAAAAATTTTGTTTAGTTAACTTTTCAAAAGTAGACTTTGTAAATATTATAGCTGAAGGGCCAGTCTGTGTGTTAAACTTTATGTATAATACTAAGGATTCAAAAGCATGTACACGATACACTTTTTTGTCAACAGTGTTGTGTGCAAACTTGCAAGATTTCTTTTAAGTTGTTGAAGCATGTGTGCTTGTGAAAAACTTTAATGATTGCTTTGGGAGTTTTCACAGCAATCCTGGGCAAGGATTAAGGTCACAGATTTTTCTTAAGCACCTGTAGACCATATTTTGCATCCATAGAAAGTCCCAAGGACAAGTGCAGCCTATACTTTTGGGCCAATGGGCCAGGTTCAGCTGCAGGTGCTTCCAAAATGGAGAAATATATTCCACCTGTAAACCTGGTTATTTCACATGGCTGAAGAGCTTAGTGTGACAGTAAAAGAGACCTATTGATCTATAAATGGAGCCTAGCTAGGAAGCACTGCTATATGGGTAAAAGTTGACCTGAGAATAGCAACGGATAATGGGAAACCCAGTTTGCTGAGCATTGTAGCCCTATCACCAGTTGTGGTGAAGCTCGTACTTAATATTTAAATGTTAATATATCTAAGTCATTGGTTATTAACTTGTTAATTGTTATTGTTCATGGAAAATTTGACTATTGTGGAGGGTAGTGGAATGTCAGGCAAATGTGAAGCATTATTAACAGTTGTTTTAATGTGTTTAGACTTTTTTCCAACTTGTCAATTCTTCATCACATTGTGCACTATGAGGTCTCTTGTCAATACTCTATCACATTGTGCACTATGAGATTTCACATGATAACATCAATTGTTACCAACGATTAACTGTTTTGAACCACTTTAAAGGCTTGCATTCTTACTAGTCATGTTGTCATAGAATACCAAACAAGCTGTTATAGATGTCAGGAAAGAGCTGTTGGCACAAAATTATTTTTTGAAATTTCCAAAACCGGATTTGACAGTTATTATTTGCCATTAAGTTGTCCAGTGTTCAGTGACATATTCAGCTAAGTTGTCATTTTCATGTTTCAAAGTAACAAAGATGTGAAAGTTGGCCAACTGGGACCATATTTTGAACCTTGGAAGAGCAACTTTAAAGGTAAAAGTGTTTTGGAAAAAAAAGAGCTGATTAAACCTTACCTGCTTCAAACTTGGCTGTGGTCAAAAACATTCACAGATGTTGAAAGTCATACCCTTGACAGTTATATATTTCTATCTCAGCTATCAGAAATGAGTCAAAATATTCCACTGAAGTAATGTTGTTTTCATTGCAACTGGACAAATCAATTTATGTTACTTTGTGCTACTAATTATTGGTTTGTGTTGATTACTTTGAAAATATAGTGAAAAAATTGCTCTTATCTTGTCTTCTCATAGCAGATGTATATAATTTGGCAATGAATCCATTTACTCAAGGCGTTTGAGATGTGCTTACTGATGCAAGCAACATTGGCAAGCACATCTATGGGTCTGCAACATATCGAGAATATTCCAGTTTTTATTTGGAGAAATGGGTGCTGATTATTTTCTTTCTAATTCAGGTGGTTACCATGTAGGCCAAGTTTTAAATCATTTGCTCCAAATTCAAAAGAAAGCATCCATTATTTGAGAAAGGATGTAGAACCACAGAAATGATTGTTATATAAGAAAATGCAGAATGAATTTTTTTTTTGTGGTTTACTAAAAACATTGCTTGTTGTTCAATGTCTCCACACCAGCACACAACAAAGTGTAACTCACGCACACATGGTGCTAACAATGAAAACACAGGTGAAATTGCACAAGCATATATTTGTGGTGCTAGCAAAGAGCACATATGCATAGTTGGTGAGTAACATTGTTACTATGATAGTGTTATGATAATCTTAAAGCAGACCGATTCATAGCATGCATGGGGAAGTGAGAGGTTCAAAGGGCCAGGGATCGTTTGGGATTATTCACTGTAGCAAAGCTACTTACAACATATAGGGAAAAGTTAGTTAATAAAAACAAGTAAAAGTCTGGTGCTGCAGAGTGCAGGTATAAGGTTTCTTGTGCAATGTATTTATATCAGGATGTGCAACCATGTTGCACTGCTGGGTCAAATCCACATAACCAGATTGGTCCACCGGCCACAGCTGCATGTGTCAAGCTCTACAGGTTACACAACTTGCTCACCACTCACAGAAGATTGACAATACCCTTTTAAAATCTTGACCTTTCCCTGGGCCACTTTTGGCCTACGGGCCATGGGTTGCACACCCTTGGTTTATATGATTATTAGAAGCAAAAGGTGATCCATGGAAATTTGAGATGCAAGAAGAGATTAGTTTTAACTTTGCTATGTAAAATATTTGCAGTTTTCATATATACTATAAATATTGAGTGATATTCATAAATAGAAAAATGTCATGGCAGCTGCAGTGAGTGTCACAAAATTTAACAGGCTGAGAATGAAGTGTACAATCATTTGTTACAAAAATGTAGGTTCTGTTTGAATAAGAGCTTATGATGCCTACCTAGTAGGAGAAATATATATACTGTAACATCTTAGTGCATGATACTTTGCTGGAAAGGATTCTTTTCAATAGACAGTGTTAGGAAATGGGATTTTCATTTGATGTAATGACTTGTACATAAGAATAAAACTTTGTTTATTGCTTAGTAGATACATGATTAGCAATGTGATTGTAGATGAAAGACATCTAACTATATTTTCAAGAGTCCAATGCAAGTAGTATGGCCGATTTGCGTTTAATATTACAAACGCAAATTAAGAGATAATAACAATATCTCATGGAACTACTTTGGTAACAGAAATACAGAATCAGTGTACGTATACAAGGAAAATGAAGACTTCAAGCAACAGTTCTAGCACCTCAGTAACACATTTCTTTTATACTGAGTTGTAAAATTTTCCAAACATGGTTTATTTGGTTAAATTCTTACTTTCTTGAACCTGATTCTCACAAAGATGTTGCAGTGTTATGTATGGTGTGTGAAAAATGGTAGAACAGAAGAAGTTTGAACTACATCTAACAATTCTTGTTACAGTTGTAAATACTTTACAAAAGTTCCTATTCTATAAGATATTGATTGCCATCTTGCAGCTGTTCCTGAAGTTATTGTTACTTTTTGATAAGATGACCATTTGTTTAGTATGCGATGAAAGTTTCTTTAAAAAAGCAACACTTTGGATAGTGGTGGAGAAATAAAAAAAATGGTTGCATCAGAACTGTTGCTAATGAGCAAATGAAGAATTCATGACACAGGTCATAATACAGAACTCATGACTAGCAACATTGTGCATGTTTTCATTTCTGTACTTGTGATAATTGTAGACAACAAAAAATGTTGAATAGCGGTGTCTGATAGCTGTAATTTCTTGTTTATTTTTTATAGTATGTACATGCTTTGCGTATCCAATTTTAGAACTGAAGTAATTATTTTTAATGTTTTGAAAAAGCAATTTGAAATACACTATGAGCAATGACATCGACCCTCACATCACTGAAAAATATGAAATTAAACGTCGTTTGGGAAAGGGGGTAAGTGACTAAAGTTAGCTTTTGTTTTCAATCAGTTTGCATCCCACTTTTTTTTGCAAAAAGAAATTGTTTGTGCATAGTGCATTTTTTAAATACCAGGCATATGGGATTGTATGGAAAGCACTGGATCGAAGAACAGGCGAGGTGGTAGCTTTGAAAAAAATATTTGATGCTTTTCGAAACTGCACTGATGCACAACGGACCTTTCGTGAAATAATGTTTTTGCAGGTAAATTTGCACCATCTTCATTACTGATGTGCATTGCATACTACTAACTTTAATCACAGTTTCAGACCAAAGTTCTTGTAACATTTTTGTAGATTTTATTCCAATAGCTGGTGTTTACTATAAGTTAAGCAATTTTTTTACTGAAAATATTTTGCTTATTGTTTTGTTACGTGCACAGAAAACATGTTGCAAACTTTCTTATCCTATATCGTGACTGGGGAAATTGTTTTAAAATAGTCCTTTGGATTGTATTGCTGGGTGCATGTTAAAATCACCTTAACCAATAGTCATCAATTAACTTTGGTCGTTTTACAGGAGTTTGGTGATCATCCAAATGTGATAAAGTTGCTGAATGTATTGAAGGCAGATAATGACAGAGACATATACCTGGTATTTGAATTTATGGGTAAGATGTTACTGATAGCCTTGCAATTATTGATTTGCAGTAACAATTTTTTGCATTTGTTTTGAACAAAACAACCGAGTGATTTTGGAAAGTTTTGTGCTGGAATTAGTGTGTATTCAGTGAAATAAACTTATTGGATTTGACATCTTTAAGCATTTATCCAATTTGCACTTATAATAACAGAATTAACACATGGTTGTGATTTTGTTGGAAGCTCGTCACTGTATCCCATGGGTGGGGAACCTGCAGTCTGCGGACCAAATGCAGCTCGCATGAATGTTTAATATGGCCTGCATCAGTGTTTTTTTTAAGGTGTTTTGAGGGACCAAAACGGTCTCTCAAATTCCTCCAACGGTCTCTCAAAATATAGTGACCTGAGGTCACATCAATGGAGAACGGTCTCTCAAATTCCTCCAAGTGGTCTCTTAAAATTTCCTTACGGTCACCAAAGCGAAACCTCAAAAAAAAACCTGGCCTGCATTATAAATTTTGTTACCCAAGTTGGAACACAACATCATGACCAAACGAAACTTAATGACAAGCAGACATGTAGACAGTAAGTTGAAAAATGCTTCTCTCCTTGACATAGTTTTCTCTCCCTATTTTCCTTAGGAAGATGAAGGTAGAATTTGAAGGTAAAATTAAATAATATTTGTGGCCCACTAGCTATTTTCCACATTTTATGGGGCCCGTGATAGTAAATAGGTTCCCCATCCCTGCTGTAAACAAATTGCTTGAGTTCTAATATTGAAAGATTTGAAATTATGTAATTGCAAATATGTTCATTTTGTCAGCTTATGTTTTTATGCATGTTTAGGAATAAAACTAGAATGGTTCATTTTTGAAGGATGCTCATTGTTAAACAAGTTTTTAATTTGGTATTTATCTTGTTACAGAATAAAAGGTATTTTGTCACAGGATTTTGGAAGTAGACATTTCATAAAAATAATTGATAATAGCAGTATACTTAAATTTTATCACTTTGACACTTAAAATTACGTACAGTGCAAGTCTTTCAAGTATTGCAGTGTGTCATATTTGGACATCAGTCATACATGGGTCTCTAAAAACATGACAAATACATTGTGGAAAATGCTTTTCTTCATGAAACAATAGTTGATCATTTCATTTTGTAGTTGCTCATGTGTTCTTACGCAATATAGCAGTTCAGAAAAAATGTGGCTTAATTTTGTATGTCATGCCTGAATCTTAGTATGGGCACCTGGAGGGGATCAAATCAAGGCATGTGTCTCCTAAAAATTCTCAAAGTGACAATTTATGGTTTAATAATACCTGCTTCCAAGAGTTGATCACATAATTGTTATGGCTGTTATGCCATATCTATTTTTTCTAGAATTTTAGCAGCAGTCACATATAAAATTGTGTTTTTTAATTAAACTTTCAAAACAGCTCAATTTACTAAATACTTTTAGAGTTATCTCAACCATGTCAGATTGCATGGTGGTGAAAATTGCTACGTGCATAGGTTTGCTTTCAAATAGCTGTTAGTTTGAAACTATGCAAACCTGTTGCATAACAATAGTATAATCAGAGTGTACATGTAACAAAGAAAATTCTGCATTGTTGTTTGTAATCAACAAATACTATAAGGGTTACCAATTGTTTGTTCATCCAATATCTAAAGTTTTGTTGCATTTGAAAACAGGGTAGCACAGGTCTGTTTTTTCAATTGTCATGGATATACAAAAAAATACAAAACCAATGAAATGTTTGGCAGATGATACAAAGATATCAAAATATATTTGTAACAAGATTTGAGACGCCAGTGTTTGTGGTGTTGCAATCTCTCAGTTGGCGTTGCATTGAATGTGCAATTCACCATGAACAGTGTGCGCGAAGAACAACACCCATATATATGTGGCGCAAACAAGCAATAATAGAGTGATCTCGTCAGGTGATCTTTATTGTTGCTTGCTGCCATAGTGTGAAGCTTTGTGCACTTGTCGCTTGGGCTTTCTGATCGCAACAAAATGGTGCTGTAACCAGGATATGAAGGTCATACCAGGTACAGCCTTCTCAATAAGAATGTGCGATCGGTGCGGTTCGTTGTAAAAAGGAGGGGATGTTGTTGCAACCTCTTGATTGGCGTTGCGTTGAATGTGCGATTCACCACAAACAGGATGTGCACGAAGATTAACACCCATATATATGTGGTGCGAACAAGCAATAATAGAGTGATCTTGTCGGGTGATTTGTATTGTTGCTTGCTGCCACAGTATGAAGCTTTGTGCATTTGCTGCTCGGACTTTCCGATCACATCAGTGGTAGCAATCATACTTGATGTTGATCTAGTTTAGAAAGTTTGTTTGAACCTGCAGTTGAGGCAGCAGCTCTTTGTATGTCATTGTACAGCCTGCACTCTTCAAAAGCTAATTCAGAAACATCAGATAAAGTCATCAACGACAAGGGTTTTGGACTTTATGTTGTCATAGCTCACCAGCTAAGCTCAGAGTTGAGATATCGGCTGATGCTGAACCCCTTTGCACCACCAGAAGTAAGGGATGATATGTTAAGAAACCACATAAAAACTAGTGGGAATACTTATCCAATACAGAATGTTGATAAAGATGGCCAAGAAACTTTTCAGAAATGACATTATAGTAGCTGCCAACAAGTCAACAGCACTTCCTGTGCTAGTTGATAAGACAACACATATTTCAGGTATACAGCAGCTGTCACTTAGGATTCACTTCATGTAGATTTAGAATTAGAAAGAAAAATTCACAAGGAATTTGAGATTCTTTGCCCTAGAGGATATGAAATTGTTGATTTTCTGTGTATATACTCGTGATATGTCTATGGCTCAAACTCATCCCTGTTCTTATGTAACTTAACTTGTCTTGCTGAATAACTGGATTGCTTGGTGAGCTTTGCTAAATTTTCAATCCTGGTGTTTGGACATTTTAATTTAACGCCTTCATCCTAGAATGTCCTCTTATTTGTTACCCATTATTGTTTTGAATGTGATATCATATGAGCAATGCTTCAATATGATATGCATTTTTTAAATAAATCAAGTGTTTTGTCTTGCCTTCATTGTAATTAAAGGCATCCAAGTATATGTAGGCTGCAGCCTGAGCAAATACATGTTGACAGCAAAACAAGTTGGTTGCTTTTGTAGATAGATTAATTCAGTTCAGATCAGTTTTATTATACTTCTATTTTGTACTCTTTCGGGAGTGTCACAAGTGTTTTACAGCACCCATCTCCACTTACTTATGCCAGGGGCACTGTGCAAATCAATGGCAGCACTGTGCATTTTCAAAGTCTTTGGTATGACCTGATCAGGAACTGAACCTAGCCCACCAGCTTTGGTGCTGCATACTCAGCCAACTGTACCATTTAGCTGGCATGGGTAGATTAATGAATTTATGGAATGATCACAATATCATTTTGTCAGGGTGGACTTGAAGTAGACTCTACTGCGCGAGTAGTATCATGGAAATTTCAAAGGGCAAATTATCACTTCAAACTCCCAAACTCAATGGTTAGTAACATCAAGTTTAAAGGTAAATGTACAAGGTCAAGTCGATGTTGGTACATTCTGGTTCCCAGATTCTGCACGTCTGAAAATTGGAATTCAGATATTTGTCCCCCTGCTAGCCAAAATCTTGCGGCTGCCCATGAATCTTAGTAGTGATTGATATACAAATATGTGTGTCATTTAAAATGTTGCAATGCCTATTTTGATGCAAGTTCTACAAACTGCCATCCTATTTCTGTATTATTTAGATTTGCAAACTTTTGCTACTATGGTAATAAAGCTGCTAATTTTCTTTGCTGAATTCAGATACTGATCTTCATGCAGTCATCAAAAAAGGAAACATTCTAAAAGATATTCACAAGAGATACATTATGTATCAGTTGCTGAAAGCAACCATGTACATGCATTCAGGGAATGTGATACATCGCGACCACAAGGTAAGTCTTGTTAAAAAGTATTCTAGTTGATTTTGCCTGAAAGAAAACTTTTCTTTTTCTTTTTCAGCCTTCTAATATTCTTTTGGACAGTGATTGCTTTGTGAAAATATGTGATTTCGGTTTGGCTCGTTCCTTAACACAATTGAAACAAGCAGAACAAGGTGGAAATCCTGCACTGACAGAATATGTGGCCACAAGGTGGTATCGTGCACCAGAAATTTTGCTTGCCTCACCAAGGTAAACTATACCAAAATGCGCACAAGTCTTTTACGGTGATATAGAATGGTGCAAACCAATTTATCCTTGTGATGGCTGCTTGAAATTATCATCTTCAGTGGCATAGGCTAGGGGTGGGCAATTAGCAGCTTGCGGGCCACATGTGACCCATTGCAGCGTTTTCAGTGGCCCGCGGAAGCATTCAGAAAAAATCTTGAAATCCAAGATTTCCTCCAACTTAGTGCTGAGGCTAACTTGTCAGAGGCTTGCTTCTATTTCCATTAGAAGGTACGGCCCACTGCTAAACGTGGCCTTCCAAAAGTGGCCCCTGAGCAAAATTAATTGCCCCCCCTGGCATAGGCTATGACCTATAAACCAAAGTATTTTCAATGTCTTGCCAAATCCACTGCTCATCACACACTTGGATTGTTGAAAATGTTTGTTTTGGATTTAGTCCCAATGGACATCACTACAATTATCAACATAGGCTTGTGGACTCTTCCTCCAACTGTATTCAATATGTTACCTGATCTCACAGCAATCAGTAACCATGGCAGTGTATGTAGCAGCAAGTCTTGCATAGTTTACGAACTGGTGATTTTATGTTGATTGTGATTATAATCAAAATCCTTTTCATTGTAGGCCTACATCAGATTGTATCAGCAGTCTTTTTGGGTTTGTTGTCATTCGAAAATCACATTAAACTAGCATGCTTAAAACTAACTTTGAATTTGTAACAGGTTTTGTGGAGTTGCCTGAGTGGATTGATTTAAATCATGTATTGAAATCAGCCACAAAATCCAAAACTGATTTTTGTAAAACGATGTTTTTCTATTTGCAAACAAAACAGCCACAATAATCAAAAACAATATTTTATTTGACATTTTGGCTTATGCGTAAGCCATCATCAGGAATAAATTAAATGCAACAGTTAGAAAGAAAAAATAAGGGTGCAGTTTTAAGGCATTCGTACTGTATTACGTCATATACACCATTATGTGTTAAAAAGCAGTAAGGGGTTGGATAAACCATCCATGTTGAGATCTGGCTCACTGATGGTTCATCCATGTTTTTTTTCTATAAATCATATTCAAATACCGTGCTCTTTCATAATGTTGGTTGTGGCAATCTCAGTCCCATGCCATTGAATTTTTTAGTAGTAATAAAGGTGGGTCCATTAATGCTGACATTGTCTATTTGGCTTATATTCTGCTGATGTTACTAGTCATTTGCAGATGTCTTGATGCATACAGTTGTTTGATTACAATGTGCTGCATATCCTTGAAGGCGTAGATATCTGTTGCTTTCTCTTACAACATGACTGGAAAACATGCAGTCTAATTGTTCTTTCAAAAACCCTCTGTTCCTCACCTAGAAATAGCTCCCCAGTTGGCAGTTGCAAACGTTACGGGTTTAATCTCAATTTCACTTTAATTTTCATTTGTCATGAAGTTTCGCTGTTTCATTTTGTACATGTTTGTATTTGAATTACTTGGATGTGCTGGATTTTTTTATTGTAATTGCAGTTGCACATTAATTAGGTAATAGGAGGCTCACAAATGCACGAATGAATTTAAACTTGAAATTAAATAGGCGGTGCCGCTGTAAATGCTTCACGACTTCTTGAAGGTAAAATTGCCAACACTAAAAACATTTTGTTCATAGCCATCCTGTTGCTTGCTGGGATGTAATGTGTTTACCTTGTGAAATTTTGTAACTCTGAATAAAAACATTAAAACCTTCTATTTTCAGGTACACAAAAGGCGTCGATATGTGGTCTGTTGGTTGCATCTTGGGTGAGCTTCTTTTGGGAAAACCCTTGTTTCCTGGTTCATCAACTCTTAATCAGATTGAAAGAATAATGAGTGTTATACCTCGCCCGACAAAAGCTGACATTGATTCAATTCATTCAGAGTATGGACACTCTATTTTAGAGCGAGCCAGTTTAAGGTAAGTTGTTAAAGCCAGATCCGTCGTTACGGGATAATTCGGAGGCTAAACCCACAAATGGACGTTCAAGCCCACCGTTTTACACGAAACTGTAAAGGTTGATAGTTGCCTATAAGTTTTCAAAGATTTTGTTTGATCTGAACAATCTTGCGCTTAACTCGAAATTGCCCTTTGAAGCGACGTGGACTGGCGACTGGCATGTTTTGAAGAATGTACATGTTTTGCCGCCGCTGTTTTATCATGACGAGTACGTTGAACGTTGTATTTAAGATGGTGGTTGCAACAGCAGTTTAGTTATATTTTCTTTTCGATTTTTTTTCTATAGGCAATGACTGTTTTCATGAAAGGGTTGCCTTAGCATTATTGTTTGTGTTTTTCCTGAACTTTCAAGATTGTTCAGCGTAGTCTTCAGTTTGCCAGGTAATCTTGTTTGTTTTCACAGACCGCGAAAATCCCTTAGGGACCTCATTCCAGACGCCCCTGAAGATGCTTTGGATATGATGGAAAACCTGTTGGTATTTAATCCAGAAAAACGTCTTTCGGCCAAAGAATGCCTTGCTCATCCTTATGTTGCCAAGTCAGTAAACTGTGCTTTAAATTGCATTGTGTAGCATATACCGTATATTCTTAACGATTTAGAAATGTTCGTGTTTTTGACCTGCTTTACAGTAATGATTCTTACCGTTTGTTAGAGTTTTCCTGGCCAATGTTGTGACGTCGTTTGATTTCGACAGGATAACAAATGCCACGTTGATTGAAATATTGACTGATCATATCTTCAGATTTCACAATTCTCGGGACGAAGGCGTGCTCGATTACGATGTACTGCCCCCCCTTGATGACGACATTCAACTGAGTGTGGCCGAATACCGCAGCAAGCTTTATGAAGTAATGATGTTCGCTGACTCGGTTCGCACAAATTGCTTCGTTGAAACAGGAATTTGTGATACTTTATTTTGTAAGAATCCACATTTTATCCAGCTAACCATCTAATGTCTGTTGTGTCAAACACTAGCTTCTTCACTGTGCCTGAGCCACTTGAAATGCAGATGCAATTCTTGTGGTTCGAGACGCGTTGAAACTGCCTTTCTCAAAACTCTATCACAGGTTTATTAAGCAATGTGATGTCTGCGTTTTTTAGTATTTTTGCGTATTTTTTCAGATGATCACTCAGAGAAAAACGATGGCAAGACGGCAACGCAGAGCAGCGCTACAGGAAAGACAGCAACATGTAAACAATTGCGTACTGTACAATAATGTCTGTCGTTTTTTAACTCCTGCTAATTTGCACAAGACTTTAGGTGAACCACTGCCATGGGTTTGGCTGAAGTATGTGTGCATCGACATTTTGTTCGATGACGTCATCAAACTAGTTCATGTTCACGCAGGTGTCTAAAGGTGGAACAATGGAAGAAGCAAATGTTGACAACCAATGTGAGATTCCCCCGCCGGCTGAACCAAGAACTGTATGTATCGTTTAGCTTTTAGATTTATGAGCAGGTTTTGCGGATGTTTTTCACGTGCAATGAGTGATGGCATTCTTAACATAAGGGCAATAACCAGTGGTGGGATTCAAATTTTTTAAAAACAGGTTCTCTCACTCCAGGGCTCACTAACAACAGGTTCTCTCATTATCACAGTCTCCAGAGGCAAACCATGCTGGTTGGCCCGATATCAGTGCAAGGGTTGATCTTAGTGTTGCCAACTGGTACAGTCTAGCAAGGAAAATTATTGATTTTAGTTATTTTCCCAAATTTTAGTCTTGTTTTCACCATTAAAATTTAGTAACAGGTCTATGAGAGGTATAAGTTATAAATAAAAAGTGTTCATGGGGAAAAATTGAGAACCCCTGACTTAAGCCAACAACAGGTTCTCGAGATTAAAGAAAATACAAAAACAGGTTCATGCGAACCGGTCGAATCCCATCACCGGCAATAACATTTTTGACAAGCACAAGTACGATATTTGCCCAGTTGATTAGCTTTGGTGTTGTAAGCGAAGTTGACTTCTGCCCGTCATTAAGGAGTAAAAATCTTTCACAAAATGTGCAATGTCTGTATTTTTGCTACAAACGTGCCGTAAGTTCTGACGCGTTGGTGATTTGCTTGGGTGTAAATGTTACAGAAGGGTAACAGCAACAAAATTGTATATCCTGCTGAATTTGGTACGGGCATTCTCTGCTGAAAATAGTGGCGTCAAATCGTCGGATACTTATCGACAAACTATTGATGCTCTTGTAAATCGTGGGAGAATTTACTGTTCCCAACGGCGGTCTGTTGTAAGCAGCTTTAAATATAAAACGTTATAGACGCTATCTATCGAAGGGAATCCTTTCGCAGCCATGAATCAGACACTATGAACTTTTCAGAGTATTTCATCTACTGAGTGGGCATCATCAGCTCTGCGAGGTGCATAGAAGTATAAAATATAATTAAATAAAAGCAGTAAAGCTAACAGCTAAGAACATCTCATTGAAAAGAATGCAATACCAGCTACCCACTTATAGGAAGGGAAAAGGCCACCGTTGGAACCAGGGCTGTGAAGCCGGAGCCCAAGCAATTTTGGATGGCTGGAGCCAAAAACGTTTTGATGGTGGAGCTGGAGTCTGGAATTCGGGTTCCAGTTTCACAGAGATAGATTGTGGAACAAGCGAGTTATACAAATGATACAATGCTTTTTTCTATTTTTTGGATCAAATTGTTTCGGATCCGGAGCCAAAAACTTATAGATGTAGGAGCTGGAGCCAAAAAATTTAAATGCCCGGAGCCGGACCCTGAAATTTGAGTACCGGTTCCACAGCCCTGGTAGGAACAACTAAGCAAAACAAACTATCAAGTGTACAGTGACGTAACAAACAAAAACAACAGTGCAGTTGGCTGCAGCAGCACTTCTCAACTCAGCCAGTGGGTCCGAAGTTCGTTCAGGAGGTCGCGAAGGATTTCGAAATGTTACAATTTGGGCCATTTTTGTGACCTAAGAAACGTGATAATATGACTGTATTTTTCAGAAAATGTGACTTTATATGACGAAACAAAAAATGACTGAGTTAGGACATACATATACTGTACAAAAAAGCATTACCAGCCAAAATAGACATAAGGGGTGGTAGCCTCATGGTTTGTTGAAGCCCCACTAAAATAACCGGCTTAAAACATGAGTAAGACATATAGTTTGTTTTGAAGCAAATTGAAAGCATGCATGGACATGGGTTTATTTTTTTGGGGCATCGGGAACATGCATTTTTAGGCAGTGCATTGTATTTCATCCAAGTAACTTGGTTCACCTTCGTCTTTGCCAACATTGACAGGGTGTCCGAATGGGCAATTTGCAGGATGCCGTTTAGACCTAGCGATATACAGTAGTAGTTCCACCTGATAATTTTAGATTGTTTTAATGGTTTCCTGATTGAAGTAGGTTGAAAATATGCAAAATATGACTTCATGACCTAACACGGAAAATATGACTTTTATAACTTTTGGTATGGACTTCGTAGAGGTTCGATTTTTGTTTTAAAGTTCGTTTCATAGCTTCGTGAAAAAAAGAAAATATATGACTTTTATGACTTTAAATGGCCCTAGCTACAATATTCCGGTATTTAGCTAAAACGTTAACTTGAAAATTATCCGATTTGCTATTGATTAGATATGGAAATTTTATGACATGTACTGAGCTAGATCAAGTTTTCCATAAATAGTAATTAGTAAATTCCATATGTGTTGTTTTTGCTGTTTTTTGGAATGTTCTAAGAGATAGTCAATTGCGTACTTTGTATTGTTATGGTTCTACGCAGAACCACCAGTACCAACATAATCACCACCCAAATCACATGGTGAACGGTGCTGGGGAGCGTCCGCAGCACTACGGGTACTTCCATTCCAACAGCACGACCGAAAAGAACGCAAAGGGGCCTGCCAATGGGTATCACAAGTCGCAGGTAAGACGTTGTGGGTGCAGTCGATGCATTACTCCAGGGTACTGGTGTGCTTTGATTGTATAACTCATGTAACGAAAAATGGCCAGAGATTAGACAAGAGGCAGGTAGGCATTAGACTGCTTGCAAGTACACGCCGCGTATGCCATGCATCTTAATGCGCAATGGCCCTAAATAGGCGCTACGCTTGTATGAGTAATGTAGCAGGCCCCGAAACATTCTGAACTTCAGTCACAATAACAAAGCATCATTTTCACGAAAGGGAAGAAATGACTGACAGCCACAGATATCCAGCTCGCTAGCCCCGTGTCTGAGATTCCTGTTACGGATCATGATTTGTTGCGCAATGAGATTGCCCGTCGGCGTTAGTGATGGTTTGCTTGCATTCGTGAAATTTTTCCATAAAGCCTTTGTGCCTATATAATTATATAATTGTGCTTTGTTTTGTCAAATATATATTTCTCGCATCAGAGTAGTTTATAGACGTAGATTTGTAAATTTTCATACTTCATAAGTTTCGCCATCTGAAAAACCAATCGCCAAGTTTTTCTCAAGAACCAACAAAGTTAGACGTAGCTTCAGCTTTGCGAAGTCGACTCGAGCCCATGTACCTTAACATTGTAGTGGGAAGTTTTTTTCAGGTAAAACAAGGGTTATGCAGCATTTTATTGCAATGTGGAGAGACATTTGTTAAAAAATATAATGATCTTGCTCAGAGTTATCGGTAACTGTGATCTAGTTTCAAAGTTGTGTATACTGATGCAACGCAGGGTATGAACGGTAACTGTAAGCAGCGAATCCATAAAAAGGCTCGCTTCGCGTAGTTCTGCGCTACCTTACATATTACCACTGTCGCTTTTTGTGATTCGTTTGTGTGTTCTAACAGTGAGAAAAGTTTTGCCCATTTCAAAACCATCAGTCCCTGTTGATGTTGTAGAAAGTGCGTAAATTATTGAGTTTAGGAAAATAATCGCAGATTTTGCATTATGCTGCAACTGATGTTTGCATACAATGAAGTTTGTAATGGGGTGTGTAATGGTGCTGTACACTTCCCATTGCCAGAATGGCCCTTTTTTCAGTATAAGCTTGAAAGATTTTCCAGAAATTTTACCTGTTCAAGGAGTATTCCTACGCTAGCATTTGATTCTCCAGCTAATGGTGCAATAATTAGCAGTGAAAGGTACATTTCGAAACCATTAGTAGTGGAAGGTAGATTTGATTGACTTGTAGTATTCTGCACGTATTGCCACTCGTTAAAAACCAATCATCGTCTTAAATTTTTAAAGAGTATAAATTCGGTCGTTACCTGTGTTTTGCTCTGGTATTTGAATGACACCAACTTGCTTCTGTAGCTGTCACAATTCTCAGAATGATTGCAAGCTTGAGAATCTGCGGCACTACGACAATAAAAGTTTGTAACAGCAAATACACAATCTTCATTACGCTAATGAAACTCACCTGAAAATTGGATGTCACGGGCCATTTGGATAATGATATGAGCTTTTTTCAGCAAAAAGACATTAAAGGCGTGTGGCAAAGCTTGTAAGTGCACTATCTCGAGAGCAGGGTACAATTATATCGCTAGACTCAAATCACGTTTTGACTTGTTTTAACTCTTTAGCAAAAGCAGAAATACACTTCATCAGGATGATGTGAAGGGGAAAACCATCCGCGAGTTCAAAACGTAGAAACAAAATTTTAGTGAAAAACGATGCAGTTGCAAAGTATACTATGTCGATGCAAAAGTACAGGGACTAGCATGACAAATATCAACAACAGCACCTACAACAAACTCTAAGAACTGTTGCTACCCATAAAAAAAATTTTAAAACAGTAGCGAAGCATCTCATAATATTAGAGAAGTGATGGATACAAGTGCTCAAAGAGTTTCGTTTACTTTGAAAATAGTCCCTTCAATATTTGGTGGATTTTCCAGCAGCAATTCGACATTTGTAGTTTCGTGGAAAATCTAACACTCGTTAACAATCCTTAAGCGACCTTTAAATATTGTTGTTTTTTTTCAAAAAGTGGTACAAAAAGTGTTTTCTTGCTGTGTAGGAACAACTTTTCTCATTGGAGAAAAAGATCAAATTGTTCGTTTTTACCGTGTAAATGTGGACTACCGTCCTGCACAATGCACAGCTGCCTTCACAAAAGTGTTATTTACCATGAACGTTTTTGCAGAACAGGTGCGCTTTAACAGTGTTTCAACGTTTTGTGACTGTATATGCTGAAAATGGAACTTTGTGACAGGCGCAAAACGGAGTTGCATTCGGACGTACGGTAAAAATGGTCCAACACAACCCAAGGCATATCCAGCGAACCCAAAGTGCCGGAAAAGCACTGCATCGACAAGACAGTTTTGACGGAGTAAGACAGTGTTCCACTTTGCGTTCGATGACATTTGTAAATTTAGATCGCGCGAAACTTTACGGATCGGCTCTGAAAGACTCAATGGCTCGTGTTTGATTTCCTGTGCTTATCAGCAAACAGTTACTGCAGAACTTTATTTTAAAGCTTAGTCTCATGAATTTTTTATGACTCTGGTAGAGGCTGTACTTCATGTGGAGTTTCTAAACCTGCATTTTTTTATTTGAAATATCAAACTTTGTGCTTGCTGCGAAGAAAATGTTTTTTCGATCGGGTTATAGAATCGCGAAACGATAAGGCAGCAACGCATCGGTCACGGCCCTGTGAAGTCTTCTTTGCAACGACACCATACTGTTGCTGGGGTATGACGGTTCTTGAATAGAAGACATTACGGTTTTGTAGAAAACTAACTCACTAAAGCGTGGTTGGTCATGGAGTGCAGTTTGCTGTGGCTGATCCAGCAACGAATTTATTGGCTGTTCCAGTGGACTTGTTTGGCGTGCCATAGTTACATTGCAGAACTTGAAGCTTTGTCTTGGTTTATACAAATTTGTTCGTATCTGTATGCGTCGACACGCTTACTCTCCCTGAGATTCGATCCGTGTATGTTTTTCTTGTATTTTGTTTGTTCTTTTTTTTCTGAAGCATGTTCTTGCTGTCGCGCAGGAAAACATGAGTTGCAGTTTCTTGAAAGTTGAATTAGCGTTTCGATGTCGCTGCTATCGCCCGTGCGCCAATGAAAAGACGAGAAATCGAAAGTTTTGTGGTGCAATTCTAGTGTGCTGGTTTCGCAACAAATTGCTTATGCTCCCACAGGCATCGACGAAACAACGGCAGCAATCGGCACCAATGTACAGCGGCTATGGAGGGCGGCCTCGGTCACTGATGCAGCAGTACAACTCGGGATATGGTCATAAGATACTTACCAGGCAAGACAATCCTACGATCAACATATCGCGTATGGTGAGTTGTAAATGACACTGCGGAAGGATCGTTTGGTTTGATAGCACACACACCAATGCCTTATTGGGCGTCTATTGTCCTCTCGATTTAAATCCACTCTTCGTTAAGACGACATCGGCAGGTTTTTGTATCAACCAGGCTGACTGGAAGCGTCGTTTCGCTTTGTGGCTTTTTTCCGTTCGTCTGACACTGCTGGCCGCGTCTGGAAAATCATGTTGGCGCTTGTACGGGAACGACTCGCGCTGATATTAATCCGAATCCCCCCTTGTTTACATTCCTCTTCCCACGATGTAAAACGAACCATGCCGGTAACGCGATTCGCGCATTGATGCCACCCATTGTCACGCCGTGCGCTTTCGATTGTGACATCAGCGCTGTTCCGCGTCCCTTCTTTTATTACGTCGAGTCAGCCCGCGCCTACGCTGCGGCGCGATCTTGCAAAGTGCGGCCAGCTATATCTCCTCGTAAACAGCCTTGTTTCATGCGCAGATCTACGGGCATAAATGTCAAGGGTGACGTAACTTTCCCAATAAACAATGCCGGGCATGGCCGCCTTGTGATTGCCGATCTCTGTTTGACCGCTGCCACCTCGTCTCCCACGTATATCCTTGCTCCTTGTCGAGGTCGCGCCGTCCCGTTTTTTGAAGATTAAGTAATGCTCCTGCGTTTTCACACGAGTATCGTGTGATTTGCTCACATGCCATATGCACTTTACCCAGGTGGTCTTTCGCCGCGTCACTTGCTGCCTTACATTTTATTCCCAATGTATACATAATAACTGTTAGTTGCTTTTGTAATCTCTATGCGCTCGTTCGATATTTTTCCCATCCGTATTTCTGTGTTGGTTGACGTTGGTAAATACTTTTGCAAATTATCCTTCAATCGTCAAATGTGGGCAACATTGCTCATGCAGTCCAAACATGTTTTATGCTACGGAGTCGAAAATTGACTAAAATTGCACGGACGGCGCTGAAGATAAAGAAAAAAAACACGGAAAACTTTACCGTTCTGTGTTATTGCCTACATTGTTGATAAACATGTCGCACTTTGTTACGTATATTGCAATTTTTATTCCATTCTAGAATCCCCAACAGCGTCCCACCTCCGCCACGCCCTTGCAGCACAGCGCCATGCAAGCGAACGTCACGCCCCCCAGGGTTGGTCGGAAGCCAGTGTCGGGGATAGCAAAGAACGCCTCGTCTTCCGGAAGCCCGAAACAGCGGCTCGGAAGTTACGCTCAAGGCTATTCCGTCATTAACGAATCCGCGTTAACGGCGATTGGGGCAGGCGGAAAGAAATAGCGATCGACGCCTTGCGCCGGCGGAGGGTTGTTTTCGAGACAGTGGCGCACGTGAGCTTGTTCCGACTATGTTGCGACGCAGGCGTCGCCAGTGGCCGCTGCATTTGAACTTAAAGAGGTGCTAAACTCAAAGTGGTGTTTACGTTTATAACCGTTGCGACGTACAATGGCGTGTGATCGAGGACGCGACAAAGCTTGTCGTGCGGACTTTAAAATTGAGTCTTTATTTTCGCGGTCGTATTCATGCTTCTGTTTTTCCTCTATGTTGCAAGAGTAACATTTTCGTCACTTTTTCTGTGGTCGCGAGCAGTTTGATGTGATTCCTGAATATTACATTGTGCGTTTGTTAAGTGTTGCAATTTTTTCTTGTTTGTTTCCTGCGCAGTTCTTGTGACAACCGAGCGTAAAAAAACAGCATTCTGCATGCGCCGGTTTTAACGTGACACAAAAGTAATGGTTTGTGCAGTTACGTTTTTTTGCCTTCCATTGTTTTTTCTTATCCTACAGTTGTTTGCTGTTTTTATTAAAGCATCTCCGGGATAGTTTTAGCTGAGTGCCCAAATGTCAATTTTTCCTTTATTTTATTGCGTGCAGAAAACGGTTTATGAAATGTATCCCAGGTTTTGTTTCAACAACAAAGTTTCTATGTGCTACGCGCATCATCGATACGCTGAAATGTGTTTTGCTTTTTGTTGGTAATTGCACAGTGCCTTGTACGCATATGTGATGTTATTGTACAGTAAAACAGCTATTAACGTTCTCGGAAGAGCGAAAATTCGCAAATCGTGAAGCGCTTGCAACTTACCGAGGCCGAGCGACACTCGGATGTCACCGAGAGCAACGTTAATTAGTTGGTTTGTTTTATATGACGTAGGTGCGCCTCGGCGATCCAGATCGGTGGTTGTTGGCTGCTTGTCCATTTCTTCTGCTGCTCTTGCCTTGTTTCCTCGTCTACCTTTTTCTTTCAACTCTCTTCGGCTGTGGACTGGCTACTCCGCCTGATTAATGCTGCATCTTCTCTGCTTGGTGTTCATTCGATCCACGAAATTGATCGATCCCTCGTAACGTGTTAGTTATTGCGTTAAACCCATCATTTGCTTCTGCTGCGTGATGTGCGATTGCCGTTTGGCGTCAGACGGGGGTCAGGGGGGACCTTTCACCCCTAGATTTTTTAATTTTCAGAAAAAAAGGTTGTTTTCTTAGTTTCGAGTGGGAAAAAACAAATTTAACCGCTTTTGCCCCCCCCCCCAGATAAATTTTGTAAAAATCCCCTGGAAAAAATCCTTCCGACGCCCATGGTTTGCAGATATGTTTGTACTGAAGGCAAAGTTTAGGAACTTCGCTTGTCACAGGCCATATAACACATAACGGTTTTGAACTTGCCAAAATTGACCCGGGAAGTCAATTTAACTAAATCTGCATTTTTGCAAAATTGTCTTTTGACTGCAATTATTACTCAAACTGCTAGAGCTTCTGTGATTCTTAAAATTGCTGACTTTCTTGATTAAAACTTTGGCAGGTGATGTCGATGTTGGTATCCAAGGTTAAAAAGAATTGTTTGCCAAGTAGAAGAGTTCGCTGAATATATCCTTCAGCAAATGTAGTTGCATGATTACGTTATAAACGAGTTGAAACGTCCGTGATGGCATGTTTTTTTCCTGTATTGTTTCAATGAAACATCAGACCGTGGCATGCGTTTTACATATGTTAGGAGGAATACTCAGTAATCATACGTTTTGCCTTTACTTTTAAAAAGTGCTGATTGCACTTTGCTTTTTTGTAAAATCGCCCGCTCGTGGTTCAGTGTACAAAATGTTTTTTCTGCATTCCTAATTGCCTTCGAGTATAGGCAGACGTGATTGCTAATTTGCACAGAATTGTAGCGATAGGTATAAAGATTAGAAATCGCTTTTTGCAATTTTTTACCCTTAATTGGTCGGCACATTTTTTCTGTAGTGTTTCTGCTCTTGCGTTGCGATTTTGCTGATTGCCAGCTTTCTGACGTTGGTGTGCACCTTCCTTGACTAGACCAGTATTTCTTTTTTGTTGTATATAGTTATCCACAGTATTTGGCAACGCCTTCTGTGCCCGCTGTCGCTTTAGCCGCGTGAATGATCCTCATCTTTTGCATTGTCGTTTGCCGAAGTGCGTTTCGCGAAAAATACATTAATTTCCACGCGATGTTGAAAATGTTTTGGTCAGATCAGAGCTATCTGGAGTCTGAAATTGTTAAACAGTTTTGTTAAAACTTCAAACTGAACGCGGTTGATTCGGTCTCTTGCTGCCGTTACTAACTTGATTATCGTGCTCAGTCAGAAAAAAGGTTAACAAATTGCAATTGCAATGCGTAACCAGCCGAAGTCTAATTTTCAGTGAGTCTGAGGTAGAAACAAGTTGCTAGACCAATGTATTTCACACAAAGACCTCAATCGCGACAAGACTTTGTACAAAATGTTCTGTGATCTGCACTTTCGTTTTGTAGAATATCGTCCGATTGCGTGATACACGTGAAGGTTCAAAGGTGTTGTAGGGCTGCGGTAAAGTTAGTTTGCACATTTTGTTTTCAAAGATTGTCACGAAAACTTGAATATCGGATGTTTTAGTGTTGATCCTAATAATACAAGCAGTGGCGTACGCAGAAAATTTTCATGGGGGGGTTTTCATTCAGTGGCATATGGTGGTCATTTGTATTTGGTGTGCGCTTTTTGTGACGTCACCGTTTGATGTCATATTCGTGTTTTCAAGCGAAGTTTGTTGACATAAAAGGCATATTCTTCTACACGCA
>Ga0210059_1002907_pt1 | contig 27126 bp, 19 predicted proteins | sample Ectturendosymbi2_FD_188042 | JGI IMG/M metagenome (GOLD analysis project Ga0210059, IMG submission 188042) | Ecteinascidia turbinata endosymbiont from Florida, USA - Sample 2 (SPAdes) (version 2) | ecosystem: Host-associated > Tunicates > Ascidians > Unclassified | place: Key West, Florida... | reverse complement strand
AGAGTATCAGCTTAGCTTGTGTTAAACTGTCTTGTTTGTTGTATTTGCTGCGGCATCTATGTGGTTGCCAGGGATAACTATTGTTGTTATATCTGCGCAGGTGTATAAGCGTTGAACTCCCTGGTGCCGTGAATGTGTGTAAAACACGACGACCTTCTCTCTAGATACGCCACGATACTGCATGACGCCCTCGCAAGTGTAATTTGACTTTCTGTAACACTGTTGCTTGATCATCGTGGATCTTTTCCTGCAATTGTATGCTGCGAAGAGTTGAATGACCGCTAGTACAATTGTACCGTACTGGGCTGTTGCATTGAGAGTAGGCTGTGTGCTTTCACAGGTCATAGCAGCCAGCGGAGACTTATCTTTGAAGTTGAGCCTTACACCTGAATATAAGTTTACAAACAACGGTTTGTCACGACCACATGTTCTACTGAAGGCAAAATATGGGCGTGGGAAAGGGTGTCAAGGGGGGACAAGTCCCCTTGCATTTTGAAAATTTTAACGAGTGGAAAAAATGAAATTTAGCCACTTTTGGACCCCCTAGAAAAATTTTGGAAAAATCCCTTAGTGCCCCCCTCTGGAATAAAATCCGTCCGACGCTCATGGATCCAGTACAGGGTTTGCCTCATGAGGCAAAATAGACACTATCAAACGTACTTTGAAAACAAACTCAAGTTAACTTATGTTCTATATTTGGCTCACAACACTATAACAGTTGACACTTCAAAGACTTCAAGGTATAAGCACTATTAGCATCAAACGCAATGAGAAGCTCATCTATAAAATGGAAGATATCAAATCAGTATAATGATCAGATACAGTATACTGCACAAGCGAATCATTAGCACTTGGCCGCACATATAAATATTAATGAACTGTGCCGTAAGTATTTGTACTTGATAGGACATATCACTGCGTTATAACGATTACAGGTCAAGAAAAGTGACTGGATAAATAAAGTCAAACGGCTGGCCAACCGCAAACGCTAGCAGGCCAATCAAGGACCCTAAAGATGGGGATTTTCGCCTTGTTTTTTTAAATGAAAAAACAAAGAAATTGCCCCTTGTACTTTTTTCTCAGGTCCCGATGACGTCATCCAAAGAACCCTTGACCTGCTTCAGTTTTGTCGCCCCACAAAAGACATTCAACTCCTAAACTTCCCAATTTTTTTTAAATCAAAACTACAAGACTTTCCGTATTTTATAGGGTTTGAACAGCTCTCTAGCTCTATTGGCAGCAGGCCCGTAACCAGAGGGTGAAGAGTTTTCTAGGAGGGGCCCAAATTTTTTAACTATGTCCAATAGTTTTAAACGATGTCCAAAACATTTTTCCAGGGGGGAGAAAAAATTTCTATTGGAGGTTTCGCCCTCCCCCCCCGTGTGACGAGCCTGATTGGCAGGCAGATTGCATGTCGAGCCTGATTGCATGTCGAGTTTGCGAATCGAAACGGCCAAATTTGCAAATGACAAATTTTAAGTTTTTAGATACATTTAGGTGAATGTATCCACACCAAATTTTTACGAAGATTTTTTTATAAAGGCATCACACAGTAGGAGTGATTACATACCTCAAGTCTTTGATAACGCCTAACTCGAATCCCCTCGAAAAATTTATTGAGAAGCTGGGCTTTAGTCATGCATTTGACGGATAACTTCATTAGTAGAGGGACACGAGAATGTTCACCAAAAGCATTTAGGCTATTTCCCTCGTCGAAAGTTGGAATGGGATCAACCACGCAAAATTAGAATTTGTTATAGTCTAAATCCTTGTGCACGCAGAGGAAAATGTAATTTCTGTTGAAAACATTACAGTTGCAACTAAAAATCATATTCATCTGTTCTTTTATTTCCGTGTTTGTTTGGCTCAGACTCCATATCACAGAGGTTTGTCAAATATAAAAAGGATGCAAAAATGCTTAGTTAGAATATAATCACAGTATAGAGGTGTTGGTTGGTGAGCCAGGCCCGTAGCCAGGTTTTCAGGTTTGGGGGGAAAAATAAACTTCTAGGGGGAAACATTTTTGTTTTTGTTATATGTTCAAAACAAATTTTTCTGTCACAAGAAAATTTGGGGCAGTGCCCCCCCCTTGGTTACGGGCCTGAGTCGCGGTACGAAAAAGGTGAAAGGTCACTGGTCTACAGGACTATATGTCCAGGGTTCGCACAGATTAAAGCAACGTCAGAGCAAAAATAAGCGGTAGCGAGAGTAAGAACGAAGTGAAAAAAATTTATCTGCGTCAATACAGCGTTGCATTGTCGTTGATTGCAGCTATAGTGTGTTGAAAATATGCCAAACAGGACCGGGCTGAACAATGGACGGAAATCACTGTAGCGTCTTTCAGTTAGAAAATATCTTCAAAGATTTCAAGCTCTTTATAATACGTCGGTGTGTTGCTATAGCATGATTCACATTTTCCTAATCATGGATTTGAAGTTATATTATCAGAATGTTACCGTTATAAACTGCAGGTGGAGTCCGCTGATACATGCTACATAATCAACACTTGTAAGCAATACCAGTTGAAATAGTTTTTCAGAGCCGGCGCTACTTCGTTTTTGGTGGTACGGCCAAGATCAGTAGAAATCGTGCGTTCAGGGAACTACTGCTCCCATAGCAAGCGGTTCTTTTGCGACTCTGTGCTCCCAAGAAAAATATGACTTTTTTTAGCCATTCATGGTAAGCGATGCCCTGTAAGCACTTTCTGCCACAGCGCAGTTGCGGAACAAAGTCCAAACTCTAACCTGAACTGTAAACTTTAGTACAATCGTAAAGTAAACATTTACTGCTTGAAAGGCTATCCATTTCCTTGAAGTTTCAAAAAATTAGAGGGGCCATTGCGCTCCACAATTTTACATCTCGAATTCTGCAAACCACTGCCTATGCAATGCACACTATGCAGTTGTTGTTCTAATGCTTCGCCATTGAATAAAAAAATAATAATAAAAACGTACCTATCAGTAAGGTTAAGCAATGTTGCGAGCCAACAAAATTCACAAACCGTTCAAAAAAAATCAACCCAACTGTCTTAGTGTGCCCTTTCTACCAAACATAATTTTCAGCAATTTTGTCCAAATCAAGTCTGTCAACTCGTTCTTTGTGAACATGCAAAATCGTTTAATCGTCGTTGAGTCATGGTTGTACGAAGACCGATACCGGTTCCCTTAATGGTTCCCTCGTAGAAATTTGTGTAGCTTGTTAGTGTTACAACAGTAATCATCTTATATAAGGAAAGCTACCATGCTAAGATTTTGAAATATATTCATTGTTATACAAAAAAAAAAAATAGCGTGTGTATTTTCATCATCCCGGGCCGGTATGTGATGTACATTTTATCCCCTCTCGTATGCCCTGGTTGTACGCAAATAAGTTTTTACGCCCTTTGTTGCTTAAAAAGACCTCTCTCATTTGGCATTCGCGGCAGGAAAAAAAGTAGCCGCCAAATTTTCCAGACACCTGTAAATACAATACTCTCACTCTCAGAGACTGACAGTATCGACAAAATTTTTATGGCATCGCGCAAAGTGAAATTAGTAGCCAACTCGTTGCAAACATCTACAGTGTGGTTTCAGAAGTGGGAGCATTAGCCTTCTTCGAGTTCAAGCTTCGAAAGATCGTCTTTTGTAGATTTCCAACCCTGTTTCTAATTCAGCATTTAACATCCATGCGTGAACGATTGATACAACTGCAGTGGGCGGTGAATTGGTGAAGTACAGCAAAGAGCAGTTATTTTGGTCTTTTCAATTTCTATCAGCAGCTGTGTGGCCACGTTTCTTAGTACTGAAACGTATTGAGTCAGAAAATAGGTTTGGCCACGGCCGTACCGGACGAATAGGTTGCGCCGGCCTTTTTTTGTGAAATTGGAAATTGCACACCAAACATTTTAACCGTGAAGTTGGGCTTAATTGTATGAGAGAGATTATACCGTTTATTACATAGATGAACATTTCTAGTTGGTTCTGATTTATACACAGTGGCGAAACTGACGTGCGTCGGAGGGCGAATCGACCCGCTGGCAAGTAAAACGAAAAAAATCGGCCATCATTTGGCTTATAAAGTAGAATTTCCTTAAAATTCACTTCAAGGGAATAGAGAAAAAGGGTCGTTATAGGCCGTAGATTCCCAAACTAGGGTTGGCGACCCTAAGTAGGGTCGCATCGGCTTTCGCTTAGGGCCGCACGAGCTTTCAAGGGTCGCCAGCGTCGTAAAGTTTTTGTCTTTGCCATCGCCCATCAGCTTGAGTTTCTTCTTGAATCAAATTTTCTACAGCAGTCCGAATTGCACTCTTCTTCCTGTAGTCCTAGACTGATTATGTCGTCATAATCTGTTTTCACGAAAGTGCATTGCTCCTGCTGTAGAGACTGGTTGCAGTGGTTGAGGTTAGGATTCCTTGGTGGCTTTGCGTAGCTCACCTCCTGACAGTGTAATTCAGTGCAGCAGCATAGTGTGACCAATATGGATTTGATTTTTGCTCACAGTTTGTTTTGTTATTCAGACAAGCGGTCTATACAGCATCTTTAGCAGTAGGCTACTTAAGTTTTTTCATCGAATCGTTGTTTGAAAACGTTGCGTATATCAGCTGTGGCTGATATCAAAGCAGGTAATTCCGCGTGTTTGACGTGAAAGAGGGCAGTTATACACTTTTCTGAGATGCATGAGTTTTGCTTTAAAGTTTGCCTGTGGTCTTCGCTTACTTTTGAAAGGGATTCAGCCTTTAGCTTTTTTGTGCCAGATGCACAGCCCGTAGAATTATGGAAAGTTTGCTTTGTTGTTTTGCACTATGGATAGCTCGATTCAAGCAGGACCGAGTTGTAGGCCAAAGAAACAGTCATATAAGAAGCAGAAACGATCTGTGGATGGCTCCTTTTTGGCGTGATTTGGATTTTCGGACATATTTGGAAAGGCAATTGTGTAATGTGCTCAAAAGAAATCGCTGAAGAATCACTGAAATCGAACAAATTGTTGAGACACATGAATGCTCACAAAGATGTGGCTTCACCAACAGATGACGGAAGGAAGCATGTTTTTAAGAAGCGCTTTGAACACATAAGTGCCAAGCAATCTTGAGACAATCTCTCAAAAAGAAGCAACGACTTGAGTTATTTTCATACAAAGCAGCTTATATTGTTGCCAGAAAAAAGCGACCATACGTGGAGGATGAGGTCGTAACAAAGCCTGTGCTTGAGAGTTTCGTTGAGATATTTGAAGGTGAGGTCTTTCAGAAGACAGTCAAAGATGCCATTACTGGAGACGTTCTTAGTAATAACACGATCACTCGCAGAATCGAAACTACCGGGAAGGAATTGAGAGAACAGGTTTACGACGATATCCTTCTTCACCTTACACAGCATTGGCCATTGACAGTCCACTGATATTACGTCAGAAGCACAGTTGTAAGTGGATGTCGCATAGTAGAGGAGCTTCTTTGTTGCTGGACGATGCATTCGACAACAACAGGGCACGATATTTTCAGAGCTGTGTATACTTTTTTCACGGAGAATCAGTTTGATTGGGGTCGTGACGTAGAGTGTTGTATCGACGGCGCTCCATCGATGATGGGAAGAAATATTGGATTTGGAGGCATCCTTCGAAGAAAATATCCTCACATCCACATCAAGCACTGCATCATTCATCGAGAAGCTTTGGCTTCCAAAGCTTTCTCCTGTGTTCAGTGAAGTGATGCATCAAAGTGTTTAATCTTGTGAAGCCCAGAAATTTGAACTGCCGACTCTTCAAGGATCTTTGCTCCACTGAAAATGCAGAGCACAGCACTTTATTACTTTACACGGCTGCGAGGTGGCTTTCACGCGGTAGTACACTGACGAGAGTTTTTATCCTCAGGAGTGAAGTAAAAGATTTCCTGCACAACCGGAAAAATGAAAATGCAACTTTTTTCAGATGATCTGTTCATTGCTCGCCTTGCGCCCTTGACTGACGTTTTTGAGAAACCGAATGAGTTGAATATTTCATTGCAAGGTGGAAGCAAATGGGTGTTTGAACTGCAAACTTCCATTCGTGATTTTGTTAACAAGCTGACTACTGTCGTCACGCGAGCAAAAACTGTTGATTTTCCTCTGTTTCCGCACTACAAGGAATTTCTTGCAACAACGAATAGTGAGGTGTCATTTCCAAGTGTAAAGCAAGACCCCTTTAAATGCTTGACGAATTTGCAAGCAAATTTCAAAGAACGCTTCCCTGAACTGGAAGAGATGTCGTATCAACAGGTTCAGCTGCCATTTCGGGTTGATGCTGAGGCTTCTGTGACTTGGCTTTAGAAGTGGCAGAGTTGCAGGCACATAGAAACCAAAACATTCTATTTGAGGATTCCGATTTAGCTAATTTTTGGTTATGCATCAAAGAAGTATGCATGTTTGAAAAATGAAGCTACGAAAGCTCTCGTTCAGGTTGAGGCCACTTATGTGTGTGAAGCAACATTTTCATGCATGGTATACATTAAGTCAAAGTATAGAAACCGACTCACCGACGCTCATTTGCAAGACAACCTAATTATTGCAACTACCGCGTATGAGCCACGCTTCAGAAAGCTTGCTTCGTGAGCCATTCACGAACCTTTCTTGCCTGACTGACTTGGGTGCAGGTTCGTTATGCTTCTTTCAAAGTATTTCGGTACTTCTGTGTTTCAATGTAGCGTCGGGTCTGAAGTTTCAACTTTTAAGTGGGATTGATTCACACCTGCGTGCTTCGTAGCCTAGATATACATGGAAAGAGAAGATATCAACATGAAATAAATTATAAATGGCATGGAATAAAAAACATTTCGTAATGGACCTGACAGAGAACGTAGCCCTTCACGAGACTTTCTTCATAAAGCCATCAAACATAGCGCTGAATTTGGTTGTTGCACTTTACAAAGAAAAGGTTTTTGCAGTGAATAAACGGAACACCAGGTCTTTGCAAAATTCCTTCTTGTTCTCGGATATATAGCCTGCGTTATGCAAATAACAGATAGGAAGATCGATTGTATAGGGTCGCATAAAACGTGCAGATATTGCAAAAAGGGTCGCAAGAAAAAAAACTTGGGAACCCATGTTATAGGCGAACTGACGTTATAGCCAAAGTCGTTATAGGCGAATGCTACTGTATTCCGGTTTTAGTATTGTTTAGGTTTTCAGTAGGTTATTTTTTTTGCGTTTTCAGAGTATTTTTCGGTCATTTAGGATCAAGTATAGCAATCCACATCCGGTTCACCGTTATTTCTCAAGTTCTTTTCTGAGTGTTGACTAGTGGGCCCCCCTACAGTGGCCAGTGGACCTATTTCAGCTAAGAACCCGATCTGGATCAAACCTTTTGTTACGTCACTCTTTATACTTTGAATATAATCCAATGCTGCAGCACATCCAGACCCGTTGCGACAGAGAGCATTCGGGGACATGGCCCACCCAAATTATTTTTGTTCCTCACAAACTCTGTGGCACATTTCAATAATCAGCATGATCATAATCATTGCATCATTGAATTCTATCCTCCCGTTAATAGTTTCTATATCCCTTGGCGCAACATCATCGGTATCATCACAGCGACATATTGAGTATATTTTGTATCTCAAACATACAACGCTTTTAGCCATCTGGTTTCCACCAAGCCTGTATGCAGGTTTTATGGCTTGAGGGGGGAAAATACACATTTAAAGAAAACTATCTTTGTTTTTATTATATGTTTTTTAAATAATATTTTCTGGTCACAAAACAAATTTGGAGGAGCAGTGCCCCGAATGCTCCCCGTGGCTACAGGCCTTTGGTGAGCACTGGCAATACTGAGGGGCAGACGCTGACAAAATGCATCAGCAACTACTGCATTCTGTCATTGTTATACACAGTCATGGAGTCTCGAGACGTGGCCTTGGCTTCGCAACTCATCTAAAAACAACTATTTTTATGGATCTCGAGAGCCATTTTTTGCAAAAGACACTTAACAATTTATTTAAACAGATTCTAACGTTTTATGATTATGTTCTGAACTAGAAATAATTTTACTTTATTGTAATTTTTGTGGGCACTGGTTTTTTTCGGTACAACAATTTTTAGATGAGATATGACACTGTAATAAATTTTAAGTGCTGATTGACCTCAAATTGATGTAGAAACAGCATCATTACCGAACCTCTAATTTTTAAAAAGTAAACAAACGTTTTGGCATACTTTTAACCAACGCCTCCCATCCCCGTTTTTCTTTGAAGGACAGTCTAAGCCACCCTCCACGTATCGGACTCCGCGGTTCATGAAATTATACATATAACATACATAATATTCCCCTAAATAGTTTTACCTCACAAACGCAATGCGCTTGCGACGGTTGTATCAACTGTAATCACAAGTATGAACTCGTATGAAAAGAACGTCATTTTATTTGAAAAAGGAACAGGCAAGATAAGCATTAGAAATGTCAACAATGAATCAAACGGTTTTACTCGTACCCACAATACGAGCTACACAACAATCGTTACCAGTCAACGGGAATGAAGCACATTGAGCGAATGGGTCTAAATCAGCGACGTGCCAATAACGATCTCAAACGGAACGTGAGCATCATTTGATTGTTAGCACTTCGTTTCGAAACCTGATAGTCTGTCTGGGGAAACCAATGTCGCGGATGTTGAGGAATGAACTCAGTTTTTATAAAGCGTAAGAAAACATGACAGTGATAAAGGCGTAAAATGTATGCATATTGCACAAACACAAATTATTCATAGTACCGGAGATACACCTCTCACTGCGATGCGTTTCCAGAAATAATGCAATCACGAAACGTCCACTCGAAGCTGTTTCATACCGAACAGCATTTGAGCCCATGAGCAGAGAAGTTTACACCCAACCGAGGTCATTTTCGTTGCAATACAAAGGTTAAAGGTTATTATAAACGCACGGTGGCGCAAGGGAGCAGCAGGAGCACGTGCTTTTAGAAATGTGAATAAAAAAGTATATTTTTGTTTGCACTTCGCCCTACAGTTTACGCATACTTAGTTTTCTTTTCACTGCAATGCTCCATCTACCATTAACTGCTACTGCGACGTTATTTGTAAACAGCAACTGTCTTACTGATTCGGCAGCTTCGCCGCACTGTGATCGAAATTATTGCTTCAAGCCAAATCCTGCAGCAACTTTTCGAAATTGCGAGGAGCAAGAAACGACAAAGCAGCCAAAGAGTAGTCTGGTCTAAGGGCATTGACGTTCCGACATGCGGTCACTGCGGACTTGTAACGTCCCAAGTGACGCAATGTTTGTGAATTCGAATCTTACGTCAACGCACGCATTTCCGGCTTACGCGTACATCGTAAGAATCGTTAAATCAGGTGCTTGGCCCGGCAGAATCCAAGCAATCCGCTGCACTTTCAGCAACCCGAAAACCTGAAACAAACATGGCGCAGTCTGAACCCGTTCACCGCCGAGGTTCCAGCCTCAACGACATCTCGTTCAGCAGTTTTTGATTTGTAATCACTTGAATGTTGCGCACGTACAGTCTTGACTCCTCGGCCGTCTTGGTGGTTTTCAAAAACTGATCTTTGTCTATAATAACAAAACCATATTTGGGTTAAGGCATGCAAACGAAACTCTGATAGCGTCACGCATGTGAACAATTCATTAATCACTTCGTTTGGTGAAAATGCCCAGCAGTGCTCGCATCAGGCCCGTTAACGAGCTTGGGACACAAGGTGGGGCAGAGCTTTCCGAGAAGAGCCCTAATTTTTTTCCTATGTCGAATAGTTTCATGCTGTGTTCAACACATTTTTCCAGTGGTGGCGAAAATTTTTCTAGGGGGAAAAGTCGCCCTATACCCCCTAGTTACGGGCCTGGCTCGCATCAAATCACATTCACTGTGCATCAGGCCAGCGTTGTAAATGTCTCTCACCCACAACGCTTGAAATTCAAATAGTGCAGACATCGAGATTAAACTGGTTTGTATTCGCTTGCATAACTTACGTTTTGACAGAGAACTAACAGCGCAACTTGGAGATGAGGACTACATTGTCAGTCAGCGAAACAATTCACTCACCGATTTTTTTCGAGCATCCTTCGACAACCGATCGTATGCTGTTGCCGAGCATGTGCTGAAAAAAAAAACGATATATTTGTTGCGTCTGCGATAAAAAAGTATGAATTGCTCAAAAAAGGACGCAGGACTTTTTCTCTTCAACTCTCACCATTTTCTCGAAATTTATCAACCCGTTGTTGTTAATGGTGTCGTTTCCTTCATGCTGAAAGGTCATGTCCTTTAGCAGCAGGGGGAGATAGAGGATGACTGGGGGTTGTAGCGACGACACGTACAGACGATACGATCGATGATTTCGTGATGGGTCCTGCAAAGACAACATAATGAACGTAATAAACTTAACAGGTCATCTGTTCTGGGGAAATGTTCGATACGCTAATGTGCAGTAAACCAGGGGAAGTGCTGGGTTGGGTAGGATAGTAGAATCATGCGTTTCAACTTATTGTCAATTTCAAATACTTACAGGAGATTTTGTAACCACAATATAAAGCGAATGAGCTGATGCATCTTTGCAACTAGATTATGAAACATTTTCAATTATCAAACATTTTCAACTTTCCCATTGGTGTTCAAGTAACTCCAGTCTCCACACAGGTAAAGAGTTTGAATCAAACAGCAAATTTTAATAAGAGATCGATTTCACGTAACACTACGCATTTACAGCCAGTCTGCAGGACTGACGATGTGTAGTATTTCATGAAATCGGTTTGATTTAAACTCTTCACCTGTGTGGGGGCTAGTTACTTGAATAAGATATGTGCAAGTTTGAATCATCGCAAAAAGATGAAAGCATAACCCATTCGGCTGACTCCTCAAAAGCTACAGCAAACGTAGAGCTTGTAATAGTTTTCTTTTGGTATTCCAGCTAAGTGTGACATTTTCCGTATATTTATGTCAACTACCTCAAACAAGAAACAAAAATGAAATACATTTTCAAAACTGGTCCCCTATCACAACAATTGCCAGTGTTAGAAAATTTTTTGTTTAAAAAATGGTTGTTTTGCTTGGAAGGATCGAGAATAACGACTCAAGAAAGAACAGGATGATAAATTGAATGTAAGAAAATAGCGCAAACATTTTGTAGTATCAATTGAAAGGAGCCCTTTATCAACAAAAAATCAATTAATATGATTTTAAACAATGTATATTATTCACCTACAAAGTAGACATCTTCAGCACTCATTCAAATGAAACCCTAAGCTTTTATTAAGTCAAGATTTTAACTTTCAAGAAGAGATCGCAAAGGCTATAGCAAACGTATTTTGAAGATAAAATCTTCAACAAGTAGTTTATTTCTTGAAATGAAGGGATCTTTAACCAAAAAGTGCATTAAAAATCAAATAAGGTTTAACACTCACTCACCAGAATTTAAATTTATTTATTAAATAAACTTAACACTCACTCACCAGAATGGATTCGAAATCTTGCACCTGCTTTTTGTATTTCGCCGGTAATTTGTCCCACGTGTTGTAAAGACGACTGACAGCTTGATTTCCAATTCCAATCATCATCGCCATGAAACCGTTCATGTTCTGATAAGATTTCAAGCTGCTCGCAACGAGAAAAGAAGATGTTTAGAGACGATAAAAGCGATGTTTTCCAGCAACCAAGAAATCGTTGGTCAATTTAAGTTATATTTCACAAACTTTGACAGGATTTTACGACAAGAACATCGCGCATGGTGGATATTTTCAACAAATAAAAAATAGTTCTCGGCAAAGAAACAAACAATCAATCTAACCGAAAACAACAACTTAAGTCTGCTGTCGGGGTTCACTTACTGATATGCAATCTTAATGAACTTCCGCAAAAGCTGGACTCTCTTATTCAAGTTCGGACAGGAACATATCTCGGTTGGCGCCCAGTATGCAAGTTGGTTGAACCGCCGCGTGAATATGTCCAGATTCGGCGTGACCGCATGAAACTTGTGTGCACCAAATATCTTGTAGACGAACTCCATCTACGCAATTACAATGCGTTACACGCGTGAAAATGCGTTACACACGTGAAGTCGGAGGCATCCTTCAATACTGGCCGCGCACAATTTTAAACAGTTTTGATAAATTCTTATCATTAAAACAAACGCAATGAAAGAACTAAAACTTGCACTGGAGGCAGCTCGCATAAACTACAGCAACAAGTATAAAGATGTCACCAACAGCAAAGACTATAAATTGAACCTACAATAATTTGTTTTACGTGCAATATGCCTGTTACTGTTACTGACTGAGCCGGTTTTGAACCTTGGAAACCGAAGTGAACGCCTGTTGTGTTTAACGAAAGTACCAAAATTTCTCACCACGTGAACATTGTTGATCAACTCCCAGTCATACTGCGTAGCATGGAACGCAAGTTCGAGCGAACTGACCTCTTCCATGTGTGAGGTAGTTGTAAGAGAAGGTGGAGGAGTTCTGTTGAGATTGCCCTGCGATAAATTAGAAACAGACAGGATCATGGTTAGTTGTGTTCATGTTTTTAGAGCAGCGGTTTTTAACACGAGGTATAGTTTCCACCTGAAGGTAAATTTCACCTACTAGCAGGATAAATTTACAGAATCGCAGAGTATAGCAAACTTACACTTTTTCAATCATTAAAAGTTAGCAGCCTTGCACTGGCTCTATGATTAAATTTATTGTTAATGTAACTTCTTTCTTTTTGCAATCCTGACAACACGAGTAGGTTACCTGCTTTACTTCAGAAGCACGTGTGTGTTGCGTTATTCATGCTGAAAAACTAATAAATACTGACGACACGAAATGATTTGACATTGTTCTGAAATTTATATAGTTATTTGGACTCACCACAAATATAAGAGTAATCACTTTCATCTACATTTACACAGGCATCTGCCTTGATTGCTAATTCAGAAACCTTTTTGTCCCTTGGCTCATTCTATGCTTTCATAGAAATGAAAATAATAAACACGATTTGTTGAGGGGGAAGCCTGAACTTTGAAAATTGCCAAATAGTAAACAAGATAAAAAGGTTAAGACCAAGTTTGAGGGTTCGATGCAGTGACGTCAGGGCGTAACGAAGAAGGACGTACGGTAAGCATTGCATTTCTTGAAAGACAGCGATTTTGAGAATAGAGCATTTTGCAACCTTGGTAAGGCACAGTTCGATCGCTCACTTGAATGGTAGTTATGATCACCATATGTCAGTCAATGCAGATATGATAAAAAAACAGAAACTTCAGACAGTTTTTTATGGTTAACATACCGCGTTTCCACATATAAGAAAATTAAATTGGTCAACAACTTATTAATGATTCAAGCTTTATTTGACCCTAGTACTAGAAACAAAGTAAACCGAAAGCATGAATTTTTTTACGCAAGTTGCTTGACGATTGTCTCGTTTTCAAAACATCTCTTTAAGCAACTTTTTCTATTCTTTCTTTGAGCAAAGATGTCCACGAGGCTTTTCAGTGCGATAAATAACTCTTTACAAGTCTTACCAGTTGTTCGATTTCACTTGCTTTGCATACGAACAATCGGCTGTTAACCTTGATGTACGTGGCGATCGATGATTGGCGGTCGGGAATTTGAAAGGCATCTGCACCAAAGTCATCACAGAATCACTTAAAAAGGATTTAAATGGCATAATAAAAAATTTTACAAAAATGCAAAAACAAATAATTTCACGATTTGGCCTATACTAGTTTGCTGTTGTGCATGCATTATGGGAAATGTACAAACGGCAAAATCAATTTACTGCAGAAAAAAACTATAAAAAAACCTTCACCTCTGTCTTCCTGCAATTCAACCAGGACATAACCATCGAGATTTTTACTGAGCTTTTCCCTGAGGGCAGTCAGCACTTCGCTGGGCTGCAAAACAAATGAACGTTTTCATACAAGAGTAATATATTTAACATTCGAAAGCAAATCTTTCAACTCTTTACCTTTGAAGAAATTAACACTTTGACTGTGGTGTACGTTTTGCCCATGGAATAGACTTTGAGCAAAATTTCGTCGGATGCTTTCACTAAACAAGGCCCTTTGTCCTCTAAAGGGTTTGCTTGAAATCGCTGTATATTCTCATCTCGCACAGTGAGCAAGGCACGTTTATTTGCAACATCATCATTGCTGCAAAATCAAAAGGAACTTGGCTTGATGCACATTCCTCTAGGAAAATACTTACATAACGTGTTGTTGCATTTGATCATTACAAAAAGATAAACTTGTTTTCTAATCAACGTAATAATGCGGTAAGTCATGCATCTTGTGCCCTATCATAGTGCAGCACAAAATACGTTGCACGACTGCGCAGTTGGTCAACGCAACACCGTGTTCCTTTTCAATTAACGCATCAACACTAGTTCTAGCTAACGACCGATTTTCAGCTTAAAATGCACGAAACTAGTTGCATCGCATGTCAGCGAAAAGCATCTTCTTAAGAAAAAGATTTGAAAGATACTGTAGCAAGTGGCGGGGAAAAAGTTACTGTGAAACATGAACAACTTTTTCATCAAGGAGTAAATTGTGTTTCTCGACGTTTTGTGCAGATTACTTCATTTCAACAATTTTGAAAAAAATGCTGGTAGTCAAAACCATGCACAAAGGTGAACTTACTTGTGGCCGACAGTGTACAGACTCTCCAGTTCATCTTTAAGTTGAGCAAAATTTGAGTTGGACTCTGAGTCTAGAGCAACTTCTTTTCTCAGATTCTTGAATAAAAATACGCGATGTAAAATTCACGAGGTACCCAAAGCTTATTTTTGGGTACAAATAACTGAGGAAACTGCAAACAGAATCATCGCTTTGTCAAACACTTTAACAGTTTAAAGCAGTGCTTCGTAACCATTTTCGGTTTCGTTCATTCCCTGCCATTGGTTGCTGCATTTCCACTCTATGGTGAACCCACGGTCAATAACTATATGCAATGTATTTAATGAGTTTGATTTTGTACAAGACCTACTTTTAAGCTAAGCGACTCATTAAAAGTCAACCGAATCCGTAATCAACTGCACTAAAAATGCGAAGCTGCGTAAGCAACAAATGTAGTCATCCGATCTATTTTTACGAGCGACGACACAGAACCTGAAAACTACGGACTCAGTGGGAATCAAACTCCAGACCTCTGCCACTGCAGGTTTAATAACAAAACACAAAAAAACAACAGCAAACCACCAATATTTACAACAGAAAGCCGTTTATTAATACATGGGTTGCTCCTGAACTTCAATGATGAACTTTCCTGATTGCGGATGAATTAATTCTTCCAGTGCCACCCTGACGAACGGGTCAACGCATTTTACTTTTTAGTTTTCAGTTGGACTAAACACGAAAATCCTTTCTTTGACATGTACATAATAGCCATGATCAGCAGTTGTTGCAAGACTCTTAATGCAATTTCCTTGCGATCCGGGGATTCAAGCAAACTAACCCATCGATCCCCATAATAGTGATATGTTTCGAAAGACGCTCTTTGAGAAATATCTTTGCTGAAGGGATCTTATTCTCAATGATAACCTTCCTTTATACACTTGGTTCTTTGAACTGCGAAGCTGATGAAGCTGGCGTGTCCTGATCGATTCCGTCTATAGATTTACATTTACTTTCATCAAAACAAAATGTTTTTGTACGCATTTCTCAGACATTCTGCAGGTATTACCTGAGATGTAAACGCGTATTAGATTTTGTAATCAATACCAAAGTAGTAACAAACAAATATCACAAATAGGCTATTCCTGTACTTCGACTGGAGACTTTCACTCAATACTGAGAATGACTTTCGTAAGCACGGCGATTCTAGCAGATAACATTCGCACGGGACGCCCATGCAGAGCACAGCAAGATTCCTTTACTCGAGTAAATAAAACATGGCATTTCTGGGTAAACTCTATCCCTAGTACGTCATAGACGCAGTTAATTGCACAATATCACGGTTTTTCTCAAGTGATAAGTTGATGACTGCTGCAGACGCAAAGTTAGAACGCCTGAAGTTTGCCATTTTATTCACGATTGATGTTATGTGTTGGGTAAAAAACTAACACAAATGCACGTTACCACAGGATTAAAAAAATTACGAACAAAAGTTTCATTCACCCCTCTTCTTTCATTCACCCCGGGGTGAATCATTCACCCAGTTAAGAAGCACGGGTTTAAAGATTCGGTCATGAATGAGGACACAATATCAGAGCAAACTGATTACTTCATAGTTTCCCAAGTTAATCGTGGTTGTGCATCTTCTGCAGTACTTTAAGTTGCTTTTTATCTCTTTTATAGATTTTTCCACTCTACCGCACAGCGGCTTTTACGCAGGTATTAGTTGGTGTTGACTTCCGTGCTACTGTCACCGGTAGGTTTTGATTGTGCGCTAGCAGACACAAGTGATAATGTTGTTATTTGATGGTCAATAACTGGGCTCAGTTAACATAAAATGAAACCAAACTTTTATTTGTCCTCTGCACTCACCTCCTGTGTATATTTGATTATCTCTGTCACTAAAAGGTGAGCCTCAAAGGTTGGGATAGACCAGGTTAACCTACTTCAAAATAATCAAGTTTAGAGTGAATACTTGGAAGATTGATCTTGGGGGGTGTGGACATAATTATTCGGGAGTACGTTCGCATTTAGGCAGCTTTCTGGGGGTAGCTATAGAAAAAGTTGTAAGTCGATGACCAAAAGAAGACTGCGCAATCATCGTCAGGACATTTGCATCCTTGATTAGAAACAACGTCTGTGCCTTTGTTAAACGATGCACATCTTCATCCAATATTTTTATCTGCTCACTTTAACTGTCAGATGCCTTTACAAATCTCGATTTTTCTCCCGATATGTAACACTTCTATGTGAGAATGACCGAACGCAGTATAGTTACTGCTTTGCTGGTGCATTGTCGCAGTAAGAGTACCTGTTCATCTTAAAGTATTGTCTATGTGTATCATCAAGCACCTACCACGCATGTGTTGTGTCTAAGGATTTTCGTATCCTATTCTTTGACCAACGCATGTGATATGGACCATGTGTTAGAGTCAAACTAAGATATAAAATGGTACATAAACAAGATTGCGGTGAAAACTGTACGCTCAACTGCATCGCCCTACATTTTCCACGATATTGATTACATTGATTTAGTGAAGAGGTTTTAACTTCACATACATTTTGTTTCAAAAAATCAGATGCGACACTCACAGTTCCGCGCAGGATAAAAAAATCGTGAAGCACTTTTAACGAAATCTTTTTTCTTTCTCGTCTGAAACGCTTATTGCTGCACCACATGGAAGCTAACGCACAAGTCGTCCATGACGTATAAATGTTATTTTTCAACAAAAGCAAATTTTCAGTTAATTCAACTCCATGGCAAGCTCGAAAATGATTTGAAAGTTTCTCAATGTATCAAAGAGTCCAAGACCAACTTACCGCTAGGAAGGCCTGTACCGCAGGACTGGCACTGAACAGATAAGAACCGATATGACTCCATCTAACGGTGAAGTAGATCACTCTTCGTTTAAGAGATTTTGCAAAGTCGCTATTTTCGACATCTTCTGATCGATAATGTTGCATCAACAGCTGGCAAAGTTTTTCAGTGCTGATGAAGACTTGGTGCATAATGATGTAATCTTCCATGGAGTCAGCGCGCTGTGCTGTGTTCCATGGTTGGAGATAATCGAGAATGTGTTCTAGAATCTTCTCGGCGGTTCCTAAAACAAGGAAGTACCTCTTTAGCAACAATCTAAAACAAGATGATTATTTGTTGTAATGTAGAGGCTGCAAGAGTGCATCATAAAGTATTGTGCTGCAAACTAGCGAGTCTGCAACGTATGATTTAGACAGTCTTTTGTAATTCTTACGCTAATCCACCAATTTCTACAAAAACTGATCAAGCGCTTTTCTTAACTAAGTCGTATCAGTAGTAGGTGATCGTGTAGCAGACTAAACCCACCAGTGCTTTTTTCCATGGAACGAAACCATGAACAGACACAGTTTTAAACTCCACATGCAGGTTAAAACTGGTGGCGACACGCTGAACCTGATACACATCAGCTTCAATTATACCGTAAAACAAATGCAAGCGCCATGATGCTGCTTGATGTCGTCTTCACCATTTGGTACAGAAACAATATTGCAAAAAGCTCACCAGCGGATATTGCGTATCTGTGACACTGACGCGTGGGAGTAGCAGCGACAGGGAGCGGGGGTGGGGCCTGGTGCTCGGACGCCGGTGCGCGGCTGCTTTGAGGCAAAGTCCGCGGAGGGATCTTTTGCAAAATCAAAACAACTTCCTCGTGCTCTCTCAGTCGTACTGTGTTCGCTTCAACATCCTGGAAAACAATATTGCAAAAATATTTATGCGGTTACGTCATCCTGAGCACTTGCAGTTACGATCGGGCAACACATTCACTCCCACAAAGTATCACTTCCGTTTAAAAGAATGTTTTCGAACAAAGAAGCTGAATGTTTGACAAGGTTTTCTCTTTTAACGTTTGATTGCCTTCCAAGAATTTTTTATCTGATTTGAAGATTCTATTTCGCAAGAATCGGAGGAAGCGAGAGCGGGGCAATGAAAGGTTATTGGAATGACTTTTCGATTCTTAATCATCAACTGTCTGCATTTACATTTTCAAAATACTGCGCAAAACTGAAATGCCAGTGACTTTTGCAGAACGCTGTTTTGCTTTTCAGGGAAGTTAAAACCATTTTTCGGCATTGCTTTCAGCAAATATTTTAATAATTTTATGTAAATTTACAACAATCGCTTTTCCTGGAATGCTGTTGGTCATCAGATGACTCATCACATTAATTCACAACGTCCTTGAGCTTTGACTTTGGTACTGGATCATCAAAATACGTTAAAACGGTTTTCCAATTGACTTTTTGCAATACGATTTTCACATTGTTCAAATTAGCGCGATGAGCGGTTTGCAGAAAGAAGCAGATAATTTTACATGTTGTCATGTCGACTCACTTTGAGAATGCGAACAAAGTCGAATTTGTCGACACGCAAAAATTGGCAATTTTCTTCAGAGAGGACGATGGTTGCTGCTCGTGGAGCATCGTTGATGATCGCCAAGTTTCCAAAATCGTCGCCCTCCCGCAGGGTGCAAACCACCCCCTGTCGAAGGAAATCGCCGAAGATGAGCTTTTGCGCAAAGTACACTTTAAGCAAATTACGGTAAAAAAACAAAATAAAAAATCATGATCAAATAAAATTGTTATGCAGAACTTACGTAAACGTAGTTTCAGTGACAGTTATATACCACTGAAAAGTGAAAATTTCAACGTCTTGTTAAAGGGATTAATGACAACAACTAAGCAATAAGTGAGTTTATCCTGAGTTCATCTAATACAGCAGCACTTCACAAATGAAATCCAAAATTTGTAGAACAAGCATGTAATTAATCCTATCGGCTGAACAATCTGAAGATAAAAATTTAATTAACGCACATTTTTCATTGAATAAAATTGAACAACCTCAGTGTAGAAGCAACACTTGAAAATATTATAAATTGTCGCCTGTTATAAAATGTTTTAACACTTCCATTTCTTGTTGTGTGAACAAAACGACCTCGGTATGGATTGCCCTGCCGGCGTAAGTTCGGCTAAACTCAACTGCAAGTATATATCGAAAAAATCTTTCTCCTCAGGAAAAAATCAGCCATTATGATGATAAACAGTTTTTATTTCGCTTACTAAGAATGCACTTTGAGCTCGTTTTTACACAGACTCGTTTCAAAAGAAGACAAACTCATTGAAAACTTTATTTTCAAGCGACCTAAAGACAAAAGATCTTTTCTAGGACGCTTAGCAGGTGAAAGAAAAATTCTTTTGCACAGGACAGGATCGCTGCAGATTCATTGCAGGGGCAAACTACGGTAAGTGCTGGTGTCAAAGATTGAGACATTCTGTGTAAAGCGCAATTCTGCGCAGCAGGTGGCACTATGCTTACTCTACAGTCGACACCTCACCCAAGCACGTGAGGGCAGATGCGAAAGAAACTGGTGCAAACGCTCACGGCGAGTCAGTTGTGTGAAAACTCTCATAAAAAAAGAGAGCGTCTTTGATGCCCAGCGTGTATGTCACCAAAGAATATCCGACGAATTGCAAGTCCAAACCAACAACAAAACCATTGGTGTGCACCAGGGGTGTAGTGCTAAAATAAGAGGTTTTGGAACGCAGTTCCCACACCAAACAAAAAGTAAGACTGCACCAAATAGTTCCAATAAAGTCAGCATACGCCTGCGAGAATTTCCACTGTATGTGACATCATTTGATGTCCATAATTGATGTTGATTGACTGATTGATTTTTTATGTCTGATTGATTCAATCAAATGATTGATTGATCATTGATGTCAATTATTGACATCATTGATGTCACAAACAGTAATAATTACACAACCATGCTACGGTGCTATACACGGGATAACTTATCATTTATTCATTTATGCTACTCCAAACGCTTCAAGTAACGTTGCTAGCGCAAAAAGGTGTGGGAACGCGTTCCCACTACACCCTTGGCGTTCCCACGAGGTCACAAAAGAGTGACTTTCTACCAAACAGCTTTTCCGATCCAGCAACATGAATGTTTCCCTGTTTCCCACTAGAAAGCTCAGTCGCGCATAGCGCTAAACAAGACATTGACGCAAAAAATCGGGAGTTAATTTTAACTCATTCTTAGTATCAATGCGGTAATATCTTGTTTATAGCAATTTCCCTGCGCTGGCTTTTGGTGCTGAAAACTGTGCACCGATAAATCGTTCTCTCCTGGCCTCAAAATTGATCAAACTCTTGTTGTTGACCCTCGCTAACCAGAGGGCCTAAAAATTAGGTAAACTGAATTCCCTGTTCACCAAAAATACATTCGTTTCAAGATCAAAACAAATCCAGTAAGTCTGGAGATTTGTTGCGAACTTACGGGTTCAATAAACGTACCCTGACATTGTACAGCAGCTTCGGATGGCATTCATCGCCGAAATTTACTCTGTTTTTCATCGTTCGAGGAAGAGATCTACTTCTTCGTTGTCCTGGAGTGCGTTCACATTCAGGACGCTTTTTGGGGGTAGTTTTAGAAAAAGCTTTAAGTCGATGACGCAAAGAAGACTGCGCAATCATTGTGCACCTGCTGCACCTGACTTCTCAACTGACTTCTGCAACGATGCGACCTGCGACTAGATACAGTGACACTCTACTGAAGAAGTTTAGAATCTCACTCTCTTTTCTTCAATCTCATCTTAATACCTGCGTTAGAATTAAAACAACAACCCCAGCGGGCGGTCTAATTATCTGACCAAGTTTTTGACACAAGAAAAGAATCAGACGAAGTGAGAAAATGGCGGCAGATTTTGACTTCATGTCACTTCTGAAGCTGCAGTACAAACGCTTTTGACTATGGATCGGCCGTTTGTTGTGAAACACACGAAACCGCCGCGGACACCCGTTATAAGTCGCATGCAAACTTTATTTCCAAGCGGATAAAATGTTTGGAATTTTTTTCGCGCCGCTGTGATTGTCTAAGCGCGGTAAAGATCACACGATCGGAGAACAGTCACGGCAGATAAATATCGCGACCACGAGTTGATGTAAGCTTTGTACCTAACATACTTACACAAACAATACAAAAGAACTGCTTTGCTGTTTTGAAAATGTTTTGTTTTTCTTTCTAACTGTTTTTGATTATTTGTGAGATGTTGTTTGCTGCAAAGCATTGCGCGTAACTGCATATCCGCCATGGAATCAGGTGCTGCGCCAGGTAATGGTTGTTGGGGGGTGGGGAAAAAACAAAAAATGGGGAAGGCCAGTCACACAAAGACTAAACACTGAGTTATCTGCCCGCTTCCTCAGTGACGACGATCTGCATTAACTTTGGAAAGGACACCGGTCCGGACGACATGCTGCAGTTGCTCTCGTGTGGCGAGGGTGAGGTTTGTAATTATATCAAACAGCAGCGGCAATGAACCAAACCGTGCGTTTTTGACTTCAGCTATAGAGGGCAGAGCGCAGGTTTTGTTTTTATGGCACATTACTTCTCATAGCCACCGTAACTCGTGATGAGATACTTTGAAACTGTGGCAAAATTTACAGTGGTTTCGAAGAACGAAAACTTGCACCTCTCAGTTACTTGCACTTCATCGTTGTTTTACAACCTGTATAACTACGGTTGGTATGCAAGACAGCGAATGGCAGTAGAATACATTTGGCATTGGGGCAATTTGTATCAGTGTAACTGACCAACATTGCCTGTCATAGCTTATTTTTGCCCAATTTTTTGGTTAACCTCGAGGCTGCAATTATAGCTACAATCAAACACGCTTTCTTTACGCAAGCAGGCGGCCCTTCCAAAAAAACAAAATATGTTTCGCTCGAAAAAGATGTGGCAGCAAGCGGGTGCTGATAAATCAATTTGTTTTTGTGCTCATATAAAAATGTTTTGCGCTTTCAATACCCAGGAAAGTTCCAAACACCAGTCGCCGTTTGAACGGAAAGGTTGCAGCGCAGTGGATCCAAGCATCACAAGTTCAAACATTCGAAGGTTGTTATCAGCACAGTAGTCGCGCGGCAATCAGGGTTTAGCAGATGTGGCTGCAACCGAAAAGTTTCACAAATGGCCCTTGAAATGGGCCCTTAACTAGTTCGAAAGAAATTTTATGAAAAATAGCGGTTAGACAAAATCAAGTAACAGGGCAAACAGTTGTTTTCTGCTCTGCTTTGATAAATGCGTCACTTATATTATGGCTGAAAACTTAGCCAGAGTCAAGGCAGAGCAGACCGTTACTTCAGCTACAGTGGAGTTTACTGTAACATTGAGCATGGATCTTTGTCACAACAGTTTGCGACACAGCAGTGTTCGCATTGTTTGTCCGTTTCTTACAGAATTGTTTGGTGTTCGACGATTGCAGCAAAACTAGCGGCTAAACATTGCTCCTCACCTTTCCGTGAATTGCTACTGAGACCGAACCTTTCAAGATTATGTACCATGACCTCCCTTCATCTCCTTGGTGAAAAACTGCAAAAAATCAAAACGCGGTGGCAACATCTGCAATATCCATCTCTTGCGCAAGTTTGAAACTAATAAAGTAGAGAAAAAGAAATTAACAGTTCCAATATCCACAAATATTACTATTTGTGAATTAATGATACAATTTTCTTTCCTGTACTGAGCAGAACACCGAATGTCAACACTTACGCGTTTTCCCTTTTTCTTGGTGGCATTCGAACTGCAGAACTCCAGCCAGTTCTCTTTTGATCTTTAAACACACATTTTGTACTTTTTATTCGCTTAAAAACAAAACAATGAAAATATTCCCAATTTCTTTCTATTTGAATCAGAGCTGACCATATCTACCTTGAAGGCAAAATATATACTCTAATAAGATCGTAGTATCTGATTATTGACTGTAAAAGGATTACTTTCGATAGACAGTGAAGTGAAAATATATAATTTCAATGTGTACTTACCGAGTCTGATAAATTGGCGAGCGCTTTAATGTGAAGGATCTCTTCATAAATCGTCATCAATTCGTCTGAGGACCGGTCATTAGGCCTGAAATAATCAGAATCTAAACAGTATCTGTTGCAATGCCTAACTTTTTTAAGAATTAAAACAGAAGTTATCAGAAAAGGCAAAACATTGTCGTACAGCCCATTCGATCCCGAAACGCAAAAACTTTCCAACATTAATCTTTAAGTTGCTAATCCTTTAAACGCAAAAAGACAGTATTACCATTTTCGTAGTCTTGAATAAACGCACCATCAATGAATGTTTGACGTTGTTTTTACTCACAATTTCCGCAAAGCCCGCCGAAACAGTGCGTCCGCAGAGTTTTGCTGCAGCAAGGTAATCGCTTCCATAAAATCGACATCAGTCGAAACGCTTTCGCCGACCTTAGAATTTGATGCAAGAGAAGCTGAGCGGAACGCCCTGGTGATGGATTCGTCGCTTGATTCGTTGGTGAGCTGGACGAGAATAAGCAAGTCACGCATTACGAGCCCTAACACCAAAGTTTCGTCGAGGCAAAAAATCAGATCATTGATATGCAAGCACCGAGAAATTGAGAGGCGGAATATATTGGAGAGCTTCTTGTGCGTTTGAATTTTTTAAAATCGAATACAAACAATAGAAGTTGAGAACTGAGGCATTACTAAAATTATAAGTAACAATTGGTCGAAATTGCCGAAAGCGCCCTCTTAGCGCGATCACTTTTAGCCACAGCTGTGGATGAAAAGCAACTGTTGCTCGAGTTCATTCAACTACCACCGCTGGTGGGCGCCTTCTGATGCATGAAGTGACTCAGCTGATGATCTCTGCCCAGATTGTTGCTAAAATGGTACAGGATGTTGGCACATACATTTCAAAGGTCAACCATTGGTGCAGGTCCGTGGCCTGAATTTTGCATAAGGGCGTGGGGGTCAAACGTCATAGACGCGAAGAGCGCACGTCTCACTCTTGACAAAATGTTTATAAGTGTTCTATACATAAAATGCGGGTCTTTGCTGACGCGTAGCTGTTGGAGGGGAACGTTCATATTGTCGAAATGTTGCTTTTTGCACTCTACTTGTACCGGAAAAATGTGACTTTTATTAAAGGTTGCAACACGGTTACCAGCAACCGAGTTTTAGAAGTTTTTTTGTTAATGCATTTCGACACCTTCGTTTTTCAGAAACCTGAAGCAAATTTTGCATGTCACCGCATTTATAACTTGTAGGTAGGAATTAAATTCACGTTGCGCAGAATATCTTAACGTGAAGCATCAAAACCGAACCAAGCTATCATGATTTTTCACGGATGCAATAGGTCGCAGCAGCAAAGTGTTAAGATATTACAAATTCATATCTCGCACATACTGACATCACTTCTGTTTTGTTTTCGAGAATTCAGCAGCAAAGTCACCAAAGTGATAGGAAAGCGCTTTTATGACTTCGTTATCCAAGGTTCCAGGAATTCAGAGAACATTATGAGACTTGAAAGAAATGTTTGTATAAACATAAACAACTCATTCTGTTGTCGAATCAGCAACTGTCATACTATTGAGGTAGAAACTACAAGTCTTTTTGGGTAAAATGCGTAAAAAAGTGCAAAGAACAAAGTAACAGGACAACTAATAAATTGGCCGCTGCGGAAGTTATAAATATTATGCAATTTTTGCAGAGCTTTTTTTAATTTTTCTTGTTTAGCTAAGAGCGTCATGCAGTTATAAATCTTATTTGCTTTGTCCCAATGTCTGGAAAGCGAAGCGCGGCTTCAAATTTTTATTTAATTTTATAGCAAAAGCTTGATGCACAATTTCCGTATGTTTTGCTAGTGTGATCGAAAGATTTTCATATAAAAATAGGTTTGATTCTTTTTTAAATTCAACTCGTTACGGTAGTTCATCTTCTGCCGGTCCTGGCCAGCTGCCTCCAAAAAGCATCACACGCAACCTTTTTACGCCAGTACAAGTAACCTTACGCCACAGCTGCCGGTAGTGGATAGGTAGTGCTGTCAAAAGCGTATGACCGCGAAGTGATCGCGTATGACGTCACTTCCATCAAGACTTCCTGCTTGCAACTTTGCTTCAATATGAGTTGTTTATATCTGTACAACGCTTTGCGTTCAGCAGAGCGCGGCTCGAAAAACAGTTGGCAGTCGCCTACATCTCATGTCTCAGATGCAACGTGTCCGCAAGCGGCTGATTCTGCTTGAGCCGATTCTCAAGTTACGTTGATCGAATATTGTGCTTGACGTAATGTCGGCATAAGTCTATCACTGCGTGAAGCGAAGTACAGTAGCTTGTGAAAGGTAACTGCAGCGAACCACTGCTCGTAACCGACGAAACTTGTCAATCGCACGTTCGTTTCATTATTCAGTTTTCCGGGTGGATGTCTTTGTTGATATGATACGCAATAACCTAAAAAACATGCTGCTAATGTACGTGCGGCGCCCGGGACAAGAAGTTCCAACGCTGGCCACTAAACCCCCGACTCCTTCGCACAGCAAACTGCGTTCCAGTATAGACCGGTGTTAACTTTCACATGGCATTAAAGAAATAAAGAAGTTTGTGGTGAAATTTTACTCACATGTCCGATCCCCGAATCTATGCTGCTTCTTGCGCTGGGTATGCCATCGGTGGATGTCGAACTGTCAGTCACACGCTTATCGACGTACGAGGTAACGTCCTCGTGGAACTGGTAGAGATTACAGTCATCTTCGAAATGCTGCTCGCGACGAACTGCAAAAATGTGTGAGTTCTGAGGTTCACTAAGAAAACCAACGTTGACAATCTTGGTGCTTTTTTCTGACGTCGACAATTGCATGTTTTTCAGATAAATGCTGCCGATAATTCACAGTAAAGATATCAGATATTGAGACAAAGTTGTCTGCCACGACAGAAACGTTAAATTCAAAGGAGTTTCTTGCACATTATAGCTGCTTCCAAAGTTTTGAAGAGAAAAGCACCAAAGCAGTAGCTTCAAAAGCAGCGTGTATGCTGCATTTCGAAATGATGACGCTATTGTATCGGAACGCCAGCAACAGCAGGCATTACAAAAATAAGACTGTACCAGTGTTAGCTACGGTTGCCATTACCATACGTCCGTCTTCCTTTTTTAGGACAATCTCTCCCTTTTAAAGAAAGCAAAATCTTCTCCAAGGACACTAAAAATGCCAAAATGTCTTCCTTTTGTTCTTCGAAATTATCTTGAATGCAAGTTACGTTTTCTTAGCAAGATTTTGAATGGTTTGTGAGATGACCTGTATCCCAAGTAACTATGGCAATGTGCTGATTTCAACGCCTTGTTGGACGGTTATTGTGGGTGTATTTTGGCATTGTTACGTTGTGAATACATCCCTACACTTCTACGAGTTTTTGTAACATCAGCCCGTGCTTTGTGAAAATTACTTGTTAATATTTCCTTATAACTGTTGTCCTGGGTGTCGATTGTGCTGGACCAGTGGTTCTTAACCTTTTTCACATATCTTACCCCCTTTTATCAAACATGATTATCAGATTCACCCCCAATACACTCAATGGTGCTCTTTTTTATGAAATTACCAACTCTTACAGTTTAGAATGAATTACAGTAGAACTCCGATTATCCGAACTAATTAAAACCAGGGGTGGTTCGGATAAGTGAATTGTTCGGATAATCGAACAACATGCAATATTATGAAATTAGATCATATACAGAACATTACAAAGTA
>Ga0210059_1002906_pt1 | contig 27127 bp, 17 predicted proteins | sample Ectturendosymbi2_FD_188042 | JGI IMG/M metagenome (GOLD analysis project Ga0210059, IMG submission 188042) | Ecteinascidia turbinata endosymbiont from Florida, USA - Sample 2 (SPAdes) (version 2) | ecosystem: Host-associated > Tunicates > Ascidians > Unclassified | place: Key West, Florida... | reverse complement strand
GAGACTGTTTAGTGCTTACAACACAATTGGCACTGCACGGTGCAGTGAGTGCACACATTTCCAGTGATTACGCAAAAACTTAATTTTGAATTTAGCATTAATCAAATATTACTAATATCGAATGCGGCGTCTGATATAGAATTTATCACAAAAATTTTGCAAATGTCTAGCCAAAAAGATGGAATAGCAGTATCTTCCTTCATAAGAATCTATTCCAGCGTAAAAAAGCCAAAAGGCCAAACACATTTTTTAAGGCCAGTCGACTTAAGATCAGGCCAAAAAAGGCCAATTAAATGTTTTTAGGGCAACCAGCTTGAAATGAGGCCAAATTTTTGAAATTTGGCCGAAACAAGGCTAATCTGACAACCCTGTGAACAACCATTTTGGGCCTATATTCTCACTTAAAATTGTAGGCATATTTGTCTTAACTGCACACAGTGGTTTTATATGATATGTCAAAATCGATTGATGGAAGCCTCTTCTTCCAGCTTTTCGACTATTTACACAAACTTGATGGACACATAGTTTTTTTGGCCTAATTGCGCAAACTACCACTGACGTCATTAGGAATTTACTGCATGTGCAAGTTAACTGTTTGTTTAAAATAAGTACGGCGTACCTGTATCTCGCCAAGCTTACATATTAATTATAATTATCAATGATCATTACTTCTTCCCGCTGCTTGCAGGCTTGTTTACTTTCGTACTTGATAAATCACAAATGATAGTAAAATTTTACCGTCAAACTTTGTGGCCTCAGACATTTACCAGACACGTGATGCAACATGAGCTGAACCTGGAACTTGATAACAGTCGTGATAAGCCGGACAAAAAACAAATTTTACTGTCTTTCAAAGGTGCACTATACTCAGAACACAACAAGTTAGGTTAAAGGCCTCTATGAACGACTCAGCTTAATTTTGCCAGGCATCTTACCTCAGGTCAAATTTCACAAAATCTGTTCATTCTTTTTCGAAGTTCAGATATTACAAAACATGTCTGAGGTGTCAGTCCAAGACATTTTTCAAATTCCTTTGCATAAAGTCACACTCGCACGACACAATTTATGGGTGCACTTGCCAGTCCAATGTGCTCAGATTCAAAGCATTCTTATAAAACGTGAAAATAGAGAACTTCACCATGTGCCCGAACAACCCAGCAAAAATCATGCGCGTGAAAAATTATAAAACGTGGCCAAAGCATTTTTACAAAGTGGTGGGGTCAAGAATGTTTGTTTACGCGACACATAAATCGTGAAAATGCGCCCACAACTTTTTTATCAATCTTGCAAGCGGAAACTTGCAAAATGCTTCTGAACTTCACAGCAAACAGCTTCGTTTTTGGACACATCAATCGTGAAAATTTTTCCAGAACTTTCTCTGTAAACCTTGGAGGCAGAGAACTTCCGAAATGCGTCTGAACATCAGGGCAAACAGTTTAATTTTTGGACACACAAATCATGATAATGCGCACTGAATATTTTTCATAAATCTCGCAAAGCGACAACTCCAAAATGCGCCTGAGTTTCACAGCAAACAACTTCGTTTTTTAACACAAAATCGTGGAATTGCTCCCACAACTTGTTCGTAAAACTTGCAGGCAGAGCACTTTCAAATTGCATCTGAATTTCACGGGAAACAGCTTCGTTCTTGGACGAAAATATCATGGGATTGCGCCCAAAACTTTTTCTTTAAAACTTGCAGGCAGAGAACTTCAAGAATGCGTCTTAATTTCACGGCAAACAGCTTCGTTTTTGGACGCACAAATAGTGGAATTGCCCCCGAAACTTTTTCTGTAAATCTTGGAAGCAGAGAAATTCCAAAATGCGTCGGAACTTCACAGCAAACAGCTTTGTTTTTGGACGCAAAAATCCTGGAATTGCGTCCATAACTTTTTCTGTAAAACTCGCAGGCAGAGAACTTCCAGAATGCGTCTGAATTTCACGCCAAATAATTTCGTTTTTAGACGCATAAATAGAGAAAATGCGCCCAGAACATTGTTCATAAAGCTCGCAAGGCAAGAACTTCCAAAATGCGTCTGAATTTCACAGCAAACCGCTTCATTTTTGGACACATAAATCGTGGAATTGCGCCCAAAACTTTTTCTGTAAACCTTGCAGGCAGAATACTTTCGAAATGAGCCTGAATTTCACGGCAAACAGCTTCGTTCTTCGACGAACAAATGGTGGAATTGCCCCCAGAACTTTTTCTGTAAAACTCGCAGGCAGAGAACTTCCAGAATGCGTCTGAACTTCACAGCAAACAGCTTCGTTTTTGGACGCACAAATCGTGAAATTGCGCCCTCAACTTTTTCTGTAAACCTTGCAGGCAGAATACTTTCGAAATGCGTCTGAATTTCACGGCAAACAGCTTCGTTTTTAGACGCACAAATCGTGGAATTGCGCCCAGAACTTTTGTTGTAAAACTCGCAGGCAGAGAACTTCTAAAATGCGTCTGAACTCCACGGTAAACAGTTTTGTTTTTGGACGCATAAATCGTGGAAAATGCGTCCAGAACAATTTTTATAAAGCTTGAAAGGCGAAAGCTTCCAAAATGCGTCTGAACTTCACAGCAAACTGCTTCATTATTGGACTCACAAATCGTGGAATTGCGCCTAGAACCTTTTCTGTAAAACTTGCCGGCAGAGAACTTACGAAATGCGTCTGAATTTCACAGCAAACAACTTCGTTTTTGGACGCACATATCGTGAAAACGCGCCCAGAACATTTTATATAAAGCATGCAATGCGAAAACGTCAAAAAGGGGTCCGAACTTCACAGCAAACTGCTTCGTTTTTGGACGCAAAAATCACGAAAATGCTCCTAGAACTATTTGTGTAAACCTTGCAAGGCGAAAACTTCCAAGATGCGTCTGAACTTCACGGGAAATACCTTCGTTTTTGGACACATATTTCGTGACATTGCGCCCGGAATTTTTTTCTGTAAACCTTGCAGGCAGAGAACTTCCAAAATGCGTCTGACTTTCACAGCGAACAGCTTGGTTTTAGGACGCAAAAATCGAAAAAATGCGTCTGAACTCAACAGCAAACCGCTTCGTTTTGGACACAAACCGTGAAATTGCGCCCAGAACTTTTTACTGTAAACCTTGCAAGCAGAGAACATCCAGAATGCATCTGAAGCCAACGGCAAACAGCTTCACTTTTGGACGAAAAAATCGGGAAAATGCGTCCAGAAATTTTTTTATAAACTTTGCAAGGCAGAGGGCTTCCAAAATGCGTCTGAACTTCACAGCAAACCGCTTCGTTTTTGGATGCATAACTGGTGAAATTTCGCCAATAACTTTTTCTGTAAAACTTGCAGGCAGAGAACTTCCAAAATGCGTCTGAACTTCACTTGAAATACCTTCGCTTTTGGACGCAAAAATCGAGAAAATGCGCCCAGAAGTTTTTATTTTTTTGCTTGCAAAGTGAAAATCTCAAAAATGCACCCAAAACATTTTTGTAAACTTTGGAGGCGGATAACTAAAAAAATGCATCTGAACTTCATGGCAAACAGCTTTAATTTGAGACGCAAAAATCGGGAAAATGCGCCCAGAACTTCTTCATAAACCTTGCAAGCGGAGAATTCCCAAAATGCGTCTGAACTTTCTGTATGCTGTGTCCTGAGAACGGCTTCAATTGTGAAAATATGTCCCGTACATCTTGAAAAAATATTTATATTGTGTGTTGTGAAATTTTCTCCGGTGAAGGAAATTGCGTCCAAAAATGCAAGTGCCGATTTTCAAAATTTTTGTCGGCTGGCGTCCAAAAAAGGTGCCGAAAGTGCCGTTTTTTTGGCTAAGAGGGAGCACTGTGCTGAAGGCATCACTTGCAACGAACGCACAGGCTGTCATGCCTGGGTTGGTTTTTATTATAATATGCGTTCTTAATCTACATGCTCATTGTTACGTGCTGTTTTCAACCTCTGTTGTCGATTACACTGTTCGATGCTGGAATTTATGAATGTGAAGATGATTGTCGCTTTTATATGTTCAGTGCGAAGTTTGAGAAACCAATGAGAATAACGAGTCTGAATTTTAGAAGGTTCCTAGGATTAGGAAAGAGAATGACACTTGTGACAGTCATACCTTACTTGCATATTGAGAACAACTTCATCCATCGTGAATAGAAATATATTCTGAACATTCCACATTTTAGTATTAAACCCGCATTGCGTTGCTATATGATACGCAGTAGGTTGTTCTCAGTGAACAGATTATTGTGTCTATGTTCTATAAAAGATATTGCTTTTTTATTTTTTCGATGTATTTGGTACCTAGTGGCCGATAATGTGTTTGTTTTGTACAATGAGCAAATATGCAAAATTTCTACCTTATAGTGCTTGTGATGCACGAATTTTGTGATTTTATTGTGGAAAACCTGTGTAAAATGCTTATGTAGCAGTGCGTAATTTTTAAAAAATTGTTCATCTTTCGCAAACTATGAATTCTTGAACGGGGATTGAAAGTGTTTTTTGACATTTACATAAAGCACTTCTCACTTCAATTTCGGTTAAAATATTTGAAATTCTCATTGGAGGTTAGTTTTTCATTGCGCAAACCACACCTTATATTATACATCAAAAGACCAACACTTGAAAATGGTCTTGCCACTAAGTAAATGCTTTTCTCGGGTAAAGCCATCCGAATTGGATTTCTTTCTGCTTCTTGCTTTCATTCTGTTCCGGCCAGGGAAGACTTATTTATGTTGATCTCTATGTTACCAATGCTAGTGAAGCGCTACAACTCATACACAACAAAGCTGCATACAGGGGGGGATCCAGCCAGTAAGTTTAGGTGGGGCGATTTCAGTAATATTTGGGAGTCAAGTCTCATTATGGGTTCACTATTGTAAGACAGATGAAGTATACTTCATAACACTGCTGTGACATAACAATGGACGTCAAAATGACCTAATATCGCAAATGTTGTTTTCTGGACTATGCAAAATTATGATGAATGAAGTTACTTTTGTAGTTTTTAGGGGGTCGATCGCCCCCCCCCACTGGATCCGCCCCTGGCTGCATACACTACATTCTGCCGGGAATCTCTTGCCCTTGCGCCTCTTCCACTTTAACCCATCTTTCTCTTTTCCAGTCGCCAACAAATGGATTCACGAGCGTGACCAGGAGCTGAGGCGCACGTGTGGCTTGAAGCCGAACGCAGACAACAGGATTTTTTAACCAACTCTATGCACGGTGCTCAGTATTCGATCTCGTACAACTTCGCTTCGCATTGCCAAACCTTTTTTTCTCAACTGTTGCTTGTCTGTACCGAACTATGTTTTTATCCAGAAAATGATTGCGCTGTAGATGTTGACGCCCGTTTCATTGCACTAACCTGTAGCATTTTACAATACCACGCTTCTGTATTTTATCACACGTCCTTTTTACTTGCGCTTGGAAGTACGCTTTGTGTTTATCACCATCAGCATGACGTTCTTGTGTGATATTTATCTCCTCGCTCCGGACAATGTCGTTAACGAATTGCAGTAAATGCTTTGATGCTTGTGCATTTTGTACGTTGTGCTGCTGGTACTTGGGTCAGAAAATTCACCAGGTTCGTAACATGATAAAGGGGTCAATTCGGGACAGGGGTCGGTTCGTGACAAAGGGGTTGGCAACTATCAGCCCAACGCCGGATCTGGCCCACCGAGGTGTTTTGAGTTGCCCTCGAACGAGTAGCAAAGTATGAGTAGCTATAAAGCAGTGGTAACAACCAGCGTTCCCCATAGTCCAAGGACCTAATTGTGCGCAAGGAAATGCACATCTTGGTCGGCGAGTACATAAAAGATTGTACTTAGGAGCTCTTTAGTTCTTTTCTTGCGTCTCTGACTGCCAGGACGCTTTCAGTCCAGCAGCCTTATCTGTTTGAAAGGTGCAGGCAGGGCCGGGTGAAATGAATGCGAGACCGCGAGGCCCCCTAAACGCGTAGCACAACTGAAACTGGTGAAACAGTTAGGACTGATTGTTTAAATTTCTGTTTCTCTGTGCATACAAATTGAAAAACAAATTTCAATTAGAGCAAGAAGGCTGGGATTACATTTTTTGTGGGATTTTAGAACCCGCAGCAATTCAAGATTGCACAAATAATAACGAATGTACTCCTGCAATTAGTGATATCATCAACAGAGTATGTTACCAGCGGAATTAAAAACGTCGTGAGCAACGAAAGGTCATCCAAATGTTAACGTTTGCGCTGCAGAAGAAAATCTGGGAGAGGAACTATCATTAAATCAGTATTCGCTTATCGTTTCACTTCAAATAAGCACACTCATCTGTTTTTGTTCGCAACAAGCTTTCTGTTTTTTTTTGTGCGAATGTGGTTTTAGGGCTGTGCAATCTGGATTTGTTTGAAATCGCTGAATGGCAGCAGCGCAGCCAAGAATTTTATTCGGGAGCAGCCAGTCAATGACGTCGTCAGTCACTGACGTGGTCTTTGAGTCCGACTACTCCTGTTTATTTTCTAACAGTTGAAAATTGATATAAAGCACCAGTAACAAGCTTAGCAAGTTTGTTTCGGGGGAGAAATGGCCCTCTTCGGCCTCATTCTGCCTGCGCCACTGCTGAATGGGAGCCCTGCATGTAACTGTTGAACAGTCATCTTGGCAGGTAATGCAGCGAGACAGTGACATTGCTGATAGCGGTGAGCCACGTATCGTCTTACACTGTGAAAAGAAGCATGAGTATATCTGTAGCAGTGCTTCCACAAGTTTGAAAAATTCATTGTTAGTGTGAGACCGTGATCAACGTGCCCGAGTGAATAGCTTAAACAACTCTGAAGCAGGCTTCTTTTCACACAGTATAAAAATACATACCATGATAGAATACGTAAATGCAGACTTGTGGGAATATGTCTTTATCGTTAAGATTTAGTTCTGACGTCTAGTGAACAATAAGTGCGAAGCTATATTTGCTGCGACGAGTTTTCGTAATTCATCTGCTCAGTTTTTTGAAGCCTGCGTGGTGTTCTAACTATAGTTAGTTGTCCGATAGTCCTGTGCAGATGCGTCCTTGATTTTGAAAAAATTCCGCAACTATATGCACGCTGTCAACCTTCATGTTTAATTTTTAGGCTTAGTTTTGCTCGTAACCTCACGGTAGTTAACTAGTGAAATAGTATTTGTAGATTTCCTTGGAGAAGCTTGCGAGTGAAATCTCGTCAAGATTCTTTTTATTCGTGTATTATGAAACCGAGAGCCGCTCAGTGGTCAGGCATTCATATTCTTCCGCCAAATCAAGTTTGGTGCGTAACGCCCTTCTGCTTCGAAGGTTTGAAAGTCTTTGTATGTGAGGGAATACATTCCAAGTGGCAACACCTAGAAGTGCAGTTGTTGGTAGCTGAAGATGTTATTGACGTGCTTATTTAATTGAAGAATTCCCAATCAGGCATCTAAGGATAAGACAAGAAACCACGTGAGACGTCGATTTCTAATGCAGTATTTTATTCGCTGTCTGCAGAGCACTACGTCATAATCGAACACCAATCATCATAAATTTTTCTGCTGAAAAGAACCTCATGCTTTGGGAACAAAATTTAGAACAAATCTAGCTGCCGGCACTCCAGTACACAAAAACATTTGTGCGCACTTCGATTTTCTATGTACACGCGCACGCCTTCAAAAACTATTGTGCATGCGCACAACTTAGGCCCGTCTACACTGAGGACGAGTCAGGAGTTGACAGGCACAATCGCTTGTTTCATTGCGTCCAGGAGTTGCCGAGCCGTGCACGGCGCAGAATGGTCCGATGCAACAATGTCGCGCTCTTCACCGCTGACTTGCAGCACAACGAAGTCCTCTTTTGCAACACCTGTCATAAGTTCAAAAGAGAACTCTACCTGCGAGCTAATACTTTGAAAATTGTCTTTGTGAGTGGCTTTTTGTTCTGACCTCAGATAGGAATATAAACGTTTTGGGGTTCTCCCTTCTTTTAGCTTATTCAGCAACAGCAATTTCCATTTTGCAGGTGTGTCAGTCAGAATTCGTGTTAATCAAGGTTTTCTTTTTTACTTACATGGTTCTGCTTTGCTGGAATGTCGGACCAACTTGGGTGCAATCAGGCCCGGATTTCGCCTATAGGCTTTCGAAGCTATAGCCTAAGGCGGCAGAACTTCCAAGGGCGGAAAACAAATTTTGGCTTATTTTGAGCACTCACACCACACAGCACAGACAAAATTTTCCTCTTTGTTGAAATGGGGTCAGCAAAATTTCTACAGCCGATGGGCGGACAGCACCAGTGTTGCGATCGGAAAGCCCAAGCGGCATGTGCGAAGAGCTTCACACAGTCCCTGATGAGAGGGCTGTTATACAGTATTTAAGGATCCAGATCCAGTCCTGAATTTTTAAAACTCAGTCCAAGTCCAACCACAGTGCAAAAAATGTTTAAATGTGAAGTGTAAATCCAAACGAAATCCATAAAATAACAAAATACAGCTTTCCGCAATTCTTTTCCATTAACTCATTCCAAATCCGATCCTGATCCCAAATTTGTTAAACGATTACGCTCTGGATCCAATCCAAAGAAATTCGTTTTAGACCGGATCCAGTCCAATGCTCATCTCTGCTACCCTAACTACTTTAAGCTAGAATATAGCTCTGCTGATGAACTATCATTCAGCTTTTACACGTTATCTCATGTATCAAAGGTTTACTTTCACCTACAAAACTTCCCAAATCTCACTTCATGCCTGACTCACATTGTTCCCAATTTCTTGTGAGCTTTGTGTTAGATTTAGAACATGCTATTACAGTAATAGTTGGCGGTATAGAGTTGTCCGGTAAGGAACACGCTGTTAATGGGCAGTGATCCAATTCACCCTATTCCATCGCGCCCCACCTTGCCCTACTTTAAATTGCCGTTATGCTGAATGATTAGTTGCTTTGAAATGATTGATTTTGATAGATACCATGAGAAACAGGTGTGCGCGGTTTCACATAGTGTTTGGGTCATCCCGGTGCCAACCCACCGGTTCACAAATTTGGTGTGATTACTTACATGCACAGATTACAAAAAGTAAGAAGGTCTGCCATCACTTGAAATTGTCCACACTAACAGGTAGGGTTGCCAGATGGCCGGTAATTCACGGGCCTGGCCGGTATTTTGAAAATCTGTGCCTGAAGCCGGTATTTTGAAAATAAATGCATTGGAATAACTCCAAAAAGAACTAACGCAGAATTTCTCAAATTATATTTACTCTAGCAGTGAATCTTGTCAGGACATTTCTTTCAGCAAAGTTTATTTGCTGCTGTTGACGCAATCCTTGGTGCGATTGCACGTCACATACGCACCGAAATGTGATGAGCCAGGCAAAATACAGGCGAATTATTAATTGTGGCTTAACAATACTGATTGTCTCTCTGTTTTCCCTGTGCCACGTGGGAAATACGACACCAAGGGCGTACGCGGGGTGGTTGGGGTTTAACCCCCCCCCCCTTGAACTTGATATTTTACCAAAACCTTATTGCCTTCGCAAGGAGATTAATTGTTTTCGCATACTTTTTGCTTGTTAATTTGTCGACTTAATGCAAATACCACGGAAAAAATTTGCATGCAAATTTCAGGGAACATTGCAAAAGGGCTAAAAAATTAATAATTAGGTTTTGGTGGGAATCTGGGTTATCGTCTGCGTCCAGAACTCATCTTACAACATTTTGCAGACCTTTCGACCACTAAGCATGTTTAAGATCGTATTCGGCGATATTTCACTTTGCCCGAAACCATTGTCTTTATATTGTCTGCCAAGGGCGCACGCAAGGAGGGGTTGGGGTTGACCCCACTTTAGCTTGATATGCTACAAAAACTTCATTAACTGCGAAAAGGAGATTAGTTGTTTCCGCATACTTTTTGCTTGTTAATTTGTCGACTTAATGCAAAAATTGTAGTTGTAAATGCTCTGACATAGTGATGAGTGTGTTTTACTCCCCTGTTTGAACGCTCATCCTGATATTTTTGCAGTTATGAACTGCTGTGTCGTAGCGTTGAGTGTATTTTCCTCCGATATCCTAACTTGGAGCGCTGATAGTTTATATTCAGTGCCAAGGGCGTACGCAAGGGGTTGGTTCGTTGGTTGGATTAAAAACCCCCTTGAGCTTGATATTTTACAAAAACTTTATTACCTGCACAAAAGAGATTAATTGTTTTCGCATACTTTTTGCTTGTTAATTTGTCGAATTAATGCAAAGAACAGGGAATGAATTTGCATGCAAGTTTCAAGGAACATTGTAAATGGGCCAAAAAGTAATAATTAGGTTTCAGTAGGAATCTGGGTTATCGTCTGGGTACAAAAACCATCTCACCACTTTCTGCAGACCTTTCGTCCACTAGGCTATGCATGTTTAAGATTGTGTTCGGCGATAGTTCACGTTATCCGAAAAATTGCATTTATTTTGTCTGCTAAGGCTTAGGCTGATCAGCGCATGAGCTGACACCATTGGCTGCATTAGGCCTACCGATTTCTGTAGCATAGAACTGTTTCACGAGCTCAAAAACAGCAGTTGTTAACATAGAAGCATCCAGGTATTTATTGGGTCTCAGCAGGAAAAAAGGAGAACTAAAAGTTTGCTGGACTTCTATAAATAACAACAAAATCGAAAGTTTTCTTGCGTACTTTATGCGCATTCTCAATTCTTGTGTAGTTTAGCAAGATTCCATTTTTGAAACAGGGGTGTGCGCCAGCCAGTCCATCCGCGCTTACTCTATGCTGGACTGCTCGTATTCGACAAGACATTAGCGCAGCCTCATTTTTCCGTTGTAAATTGCTCTGACGAATTGATGAATGTGTTGTACCCCTTGTTTTAACGCGCAGCCTGATATTTTTGCAGTTACGAACTGCTGTATGGTAGCGTTGGGTGTATTTTCCTCCGATAGCCTAATTTGGAGCGCTAATAGTTTATATTCAGAGCAATGACACATAAAATAATGAGAGTGGATGTATACAAAAGCGTGCATATTATGTCAACAAACTTCGCTAAAACGTAGGTTTGGAAACAGGACTATGACGTCAAATTGTGACGTCACAAACAGCGCATACCAAAAACAAATGACTATCCTATGCCACTGAATGAATGAAACCCCCCCATGAAAATTTTCTGCATACGCCACTGTACGACACAGCTTAGATCTGGCACTGTTGACAAATCAAAATGGCCGGTATTTTTACAAAACGCATCTGGCAACCCTAGCAAGTCAGTCTAAATGAAACTAGTAAAACTTTTTGGAATAATGTTTAAAACATTCTTGAATTTTATTTACTCGATTGTTTACGAAATTAGTCACGTGAATCCATGGGTTTAAGAGGCAGGAGGATGTCGCCCCCAACTAATTTGCTTTCAAGCAAAAATCATTTCAAACATGAAATAATTGCATCGAAACAGATCTCTGTGAAAAAGTTTTTATTTGTGAATTTAATTATTTTCCGATAATACGTGGCTGAAAATTGCATTGGTTGTGTCTTTTTATTATTCGCTCAAGTAAATTGGAAACTTTTTTTGAAGAATCATATTTTTTGGAATGAACAACTTTTTCGGGAAAAACGTTACACCCCAGATTTTTTAAACCCCTTACGTCTGTCCGTTATTCAGTTGCATTTTAATCAATATCTTGGTAGCGTGACCGAACAAAATGATCCAGCGTCGAATGATTCTTGACTTGGAGCAGACTGAAAACTTCAGTGTTTTGTGTACTGTGGCGTTCCCGGTATCCGGGAAACTAATCGAAGTCCGAATCGAACCACGATTCCCTCGACTACATGCTGCACTATCTTCAACTCACTGCCGAAGGTCAGTTGACATATATGCTGCACGCGTCAACCACAGACCTACGGAAGGTTTTCCTTAGAGGGGAGGCAACTGTATGTCATAACAGCGGTCTGGGAACCATAGTAGGGTTTAGGAATTTGTGTTGGGGTTGTTGCAGATGGTGTGATGATTTAAAGATATCCCCAACCGATACAAACAGTGAAGTCTACCCATTGATTTTAGAAACATTGGCATTGTCTGCCGAGAAAAATATGCTACTACCGATTCCCAACACCGGCTGGGGCCCCGAGTTTTACAGTAGTGCAAAGTGAATGCAAATCATCTGAAAATTTCCCCAGATAAAGAAAGGAACAAACCACAGCATTACTTATCATTCAAAGTTTGGCAAATAAAACATATTGCCTTACTCTGAAATTTCAGAAATACTGATCTGGTTTGACATATGTTAACAAAATTTCAGTGCTACGGCGGTCGTCTCTTTCCCAGATCTCAGTTTCTTACGGCTATGGCGCAAAATAAAATTTTAGTGGAATAGTTTTTTAAATGTAGCAATAAATAGAAAGCACAAATAAATTTTTTTCTTCATAAAAGATGACTTATTGTTCCAACTGACGATGCAATTTGAACACAGTTTGTCCACAACATGCCGCATGTGGGATCAGGGGTGCAGTGGGGTGGGAACGTCGTTCCCACACCTCGTTTTGGCCGTTCCCACACCTTTTTGTACTAGTAACCTTACTTGAAGATGTGGTATCCAAAAGATCACATTAAAACATGGCTGCAATCTCACAGATGGGCTAGCAACACGAAGATTTGCACTGCTAGTCAAACGTATACACAGTGAAACAAGAGGATCCAGTGTGGAAATTCTTGTAGGCGAATGCTCACTTTATTCGAACTATTTGGTTGTTTTTTTTATTTGGTGTGGGAACGGCGTTCCCACACCTCTTTTTTAGCACGGCGTTCCCAGACCTCATTTTGCACAGATGTGGGAAAGCCTCTTTTGTGGAAACGGCGTTCCCACACCTCTTTTTTTAGCACTACACCCCTGTGTGGGATAGCTTATGGGTTTTACTTTATTGTGAGCAGAGGCGAATTTTTATTTTCGGCGCCCTAGGCTATTTTAAATTGGTTGCCTTTCTTGAGGGTTTGCGACGTCTGATGTCATACCAATTAGCACTACACGGGCTCGTTACATTAAATGAACAAGTTGTTCCAATTCATAAACATATTACAGTACTTTATTCTGAATTCCCTCGATATCAGGAACAAAAACAGTCACAATGAAACTAACGAAAAAGGCAGCGGTGAAGTTATCTGACCACACTCACCGAAATCGGGGCCCTAGGCTTAAAGGTGGCTTCACAAAGACTCCGGCTACGACTTACGAACCGGCTTATAGCCAACGGTGGTCTTCACACATGCAGCAAGAACGCCATCACCGGCAACCATGGCAATCCGGCTTACTTAAACCAATTTTAATTAAGCCCTAAGCCGTTCCAAACCGAGAAAATTCAGCCGGATGCGGCTAACGGAGCATGTGTGAAGACTGCCGTTGGCCATAAGCCGGTTCGTAAACCGTATCCGGATTCTGTGTGAAGCTACCTTAAGCCTTTTTAGCCTAATGGTTAATCCGCGCCTGATTGTGAGAGTGATTGAAATTACCTGTGACATACTCTATTTACAACCAAGACTTTTTCATCAGCACCTTTCAACAAAACTAAAACTACTGGCAAAGTGCTCAGGAAAGAAGGTAATAAATATAGATTAGCATGGTTTTAGACTATAGTTTCAGAATTTTGTGAGGGTTTCTGTCATCTCTCAATGTTGGATGAGTTAAAGCAGGGGTCGGCAAATACCGGGCCGTGAAGAAATTGTTGCCAGGCCGTGCCGAACTAAGGCCAAATTGGTCCAAAAATGACTGGAACGACTGGCATAAGAAACACGCTGCGGGTGCCATTGACGACCATAACCCTTACGGGTCGTCTTATAGAGCATGTTATTGCGGCAAAACAAGCCAAGATCTCTCACTAAATCAGTGCAATGATGACTGGGGAGTTGTAATTAATTTTCATATGCCAAATATTCAATATTTTAATGAGGGCCCGTCCGTAAGATATTGCCAGGCTGAAACCGGTCTGCAGTACGAAAATGTTGCCTACCCCTGAGTTATAAATATAAAATTTATTTTCAAGGCATGTTTTTGATCAGAAAAGTCTAAAAAGGATGTTAAAGATTTTTTTCTGGATAAAAGCGATACTCAGATGAACACAACCGTGGTAAGTATTCTAAAAAATTAGAAATCCATTTCGTGTTGCCAATAGCATTTTTGCAAGCTGCTGTAAAGGATTTACACCTACAGTGAAGTAACGAGAGAGATCTAAACCGCATTTCCAGGCTAAATGTAGGCTAATGTCAAAGTTTCGAGAAGTAGATAGCCCCATCACATCAAGAAATAATCCATTATGCTTATCAGATCACTAAACACAGTGTAGTAAGAAGCAAAAAGGTATTGATTCAAGTTTTCTGACTGCAATTAACGACCTTATGTTCTTACTGGGGTCAAGCCATTCGGCCTTTGATCTTGCCAGGGAAACAACTTCTCGAAGGATAACCGATGCGCTACCGAAAGAAAATTCTTTGTTTAGCTTGAATCAACCGATTCTCTACATACGCTGCAGTTCTAAATTCGCAAACTGCCGAGATGAGAACGTTTGCAGCGGCAGAATTTGCACGTTACAAACTATTAGTGTTACGTAGCAAGGTCACAATATCGCCATGCGATGCTAATATATAAAGCTCTCCGTATAAAGTGTTGCTTTGTTCATTCCTTAAGCTTTAACCTGGACTGTTTTTTATTGTATCTTTTGCATTTACACTTCCAGTATGTTTATAAAGTCAACAAATTGAAAAGATATTTTAACAAAGGCTACTAAGAAAACGTTGCTTTCAGGCAAGCACTAATTATGTCGCATGTAGATTGCATGCACCGGGAATTACACACCATTAGGGGTAATATTGCTTCTAATGTCCTTCAGTGCAAAAACAGTGTTAGAAAAATGGTTTTGCAACACTTTTCGCTTATATTAACGTAGATTAAGTTTGATACTTCCGCGACTCTGACACACCCTTGCAATAAAAATATGTACATGTAAACTTTTAGGTCAAAAAATAGATAAAGCGAAAACATTCATGTTCAATCACATAAAAAGTTAAACTATAACTTTATCAGGACAACTACGTTTATTAATATCAGGATAATAAACAAAGAAAACTTCTGTAATCAAACGTGGACCTCACGTTGTCATTTTTACAGATACTAAATTTGAGACTTGACGATGATGAATAAATACAATAAAAAAGAAGTACGCGCTCCATAGTTCTCTCAATGAACCATCACAAATTCTTTAAGACCAAAAGTAAGTGCAATATCTCAAAGAAAAAACACTTGTTTTTGAAAATCCCACGAGCATTTAGTTATGCCAAATTACGCAGAGTCTAGAGATCGTAGGCATTTCGTATTGCCAAGCAAAATATCAATCCCGAAGTAGAACACGTGACGGCATTTCGTCGCAAGTCATGCGAGTCATGAGAAAGGCAGCTTCCCCCTCTCTGCAAATACTTCCATGTTTGTACACAAACACAGAGAGAAACCAAAGTTTCGCTTGCTAGGGCCTTATCTAAATATTATACTACTGCCCGCATAGTTTTAAGGCAAAAAAGGTATGTTGTGTACGAAAGCGAAAAGATAGTCGTTAAGCATAGATTTTGCAGCGTGAAAAAACACTGTGGCTGATAACTGGTGCGAGAAATGCGCTCGGTCAGTTGTTGTTTGCGAGCCAATTGTTCTGGCAAAGTTGGTGTCCACAGCTTACGTTGATCATTCCAAAGTTCCTCTTTCGCCCAACGCGTTTTTTGAATGTGCGCATGAGTGACGACTGCAGTGGCGTAACCGGTGGCAACATCTCACTTGCACTGACACATTTCACAACAAGAAGCGCGGAGTGATTCAACTTTGGCTTCACTTTCTGTGTCTACCGCCGTGAAAAGGTTTGCGGCGTCACATGTCGCTGTCTGCGGGTCGTCTGCTGCTTCTCGGAGAACTTGCGTTGCTGTCAAAGCAGTTGATAAGTTGTTTTCTTATTAAAGTTATTTCGCTAAAATTACCATTAAAAATATTTGTCAAGATTTTGTTGAAGCGCGAATCTTTTTTTGCAATTTATGAAAAATATTTGACTCTAACACCAAAATGTTATGTTTGACTCAATTTGTAGCGCAGACATTTCCACAAGCGTGAAGTTTGGCAGGCTTACCTTATTCTGTCCAACTCCATAAAATCGTTACCATTGTAAGTTTCGTTTTCGATACCCTGAAACAAAAGTATTGTACGTTTGTAGATACAGACAGTATTGTTTAACGTGAAAAATCAACAAATTTGTTCTTTTTATTCATTCTTCTTGCAGATTATTATTTTCGTAAAAAGTACTTCCGAGAAACCACCTCTCTAATGTGTTTCCCAGAGATTGCTTTTAGCAAAAAGACAATAACTTTACGTGGTGTGTTTTGTTCTACACACAATGCTTGTTTTTTACAGACTTTCTATTAGTTGTGATGATGCAGGCAGATGCACACTGTGAAGTCTCAACGACATTGGCACGTTGTCTCATCAACACGAGATCAGCGTTCAAGACGAAACACAACTTTACACTCATGAAGTGGTGACTTGTATTGATCGACGACTATGCCGTGACAGCTTCTCAAACAGGAAAATTTATCTAGTCACAGAAGATTTGCAAAAAATGGGGAAAACATTATGCTGTATATTACTAGTATGTGCGTATATTTTAGTTGATTTACGAGTATTAAGCTATTTTTGAATTACAATCTAAAGATTCACTGCAGGATCTTGGCCCAAAAACTGGTAACAAAGTCTGCAATTTTGAAAATATATGTTTATAGCTTTCAAGATTGCTTTCAGACAACATAAGCTTCTTGACAAGAATAATTCAATTAACTCATTTGTGTGACCAAATTATCAAGTTGCTCTCTAATTTTCTGTCTCATAGCGCAATCTAGCTTACTTACCCTCCAAGTAGCTCTTGGAATGGATGATGGTTCATTAAAACTGCTCAAATCTTTCATCTGCAAAGTCGTAACAAAACTTGTGAGCATCATAATTAAATTAAGCAATACTTTGTTGGCAAGTGTTAGGTTTGCAATCTTTAAAGTTACTTCTTAAAACACACGTTTTCCATACATATGTTTGTAAGATAAAGATACAAGTTCGATCAATGCAGGTACGTTGGCTTACTTGTATATGTTTCCAAAAAATAATAGATTCAGTACCTTGCTTACAACGATGTTACCAGTCAAAGTAAGGCAGCAGTTACTGCGTTAACGATCACGGATTACATCTTGGTGCTTTTTTCAAAAAAGTATTAAATAACGTGTTTGCTCTGTTCAAACAGAGCTTGCCATCCTATCGTTTAAAAGTTTGTCAAATTATTATAATGAGTAGTGGGTTGATGGACCTTTCTGACTACGAGGTCTTTGCTGTACCAGGACCGGGTAAAATAGATTCTAGAGTCGTACACCTGATTCTCGCACAAACGTTTCTACAAGCTTTGCAGCAGCAGTGCAACAGAGGATTTCCGGGTTATGAAAGGAACACCGAGTTGATTGATTTACAAGTTTGTGAAAAACTTACGTTCGAGTCATCGAAAAATTCAGCGGCTTTTCTTTTTTTCTTGAGGCGACAAACGTAGGCAATCAATCCGATTATCACCAGAAGCACCACGAACGACATGACGATGATGAAAACAAACAGCCATGCTGTGGAATAAAGTTCAACGTTAATGGATGAGGTTAATATTTTGAGCCCTAAAACAAAGATATCCTTTTTGCTTAGGTGCAGAACTTTATATCTGTTTCTCAATGGTTATTCTGTTTTATTTTCCCACAACCATATTATTTCAAAAATTTGAAATAAATCTGAACTCCAATCAGACGAATGCTAAAGCTCTCCAACTTTTCTCAAAAGTTCTAACATGTTATATATTGCATTTGGCCCAAGGTCAACGAACATTTTCAGCAAGTGGCTTTGCAAGCACAATTTTTCCTCCTTTAATCAACGATGGCTTTTTTCACATTCTCCTGAATAGTTGACGAAAATACCTGGATTGCAGGAAAAACAACAAAAAACTTTGTATTATGCTGCTTTGGGTTTGACTTAGTGAAGAAAAGATATTTGGAAATGTGTAAACAAGGTAGTCTGTTTACATATTTTCCAGGCCTCTTGACGCTCATCTGCTGCCATCACGCAAGTACTTCAAATCTACTAAGAAATTTGTTTCGCAGTCTTTCACCTAATGCTCTTGCAGGCCTTGCAGTTATGGGATATACAAAATATGTGAAAGAGAGAAAATCAGGTTTTAGAAACGTCATTACTTGAATGTTATAGCACCATTTTTGTATTGGATTTTCATACTTCATTGCATGTTGTACCTCAAGTAAGATTTGCTAAAGGTTTTCAGACATATTACCATTTGCAGATCTTTTCATGAAAACAGAAAAGAACAGCATGAAAACAGCTACTCGCATAATTGTGAGCGTAAAAAATCATATCAGCTAAATTCTCAAAAAGTGGATTCTCCGTTTTCATGAAATTTTCATTTATTTTTTCCTGGATTGTTTTCGAGAAAGATTCGCAGTTGTTGCGAGGGAGTGCTACTTCAAGAAGCGCATAAGAACAATAACCTAAGCATGCATAGAAGCACATTAAACAAACCAGTGACGCGGGATGCTAAACTGAGTCCACTAGTTATTGCAAGAATAGCATGATTATCATAAAATTGGACATAAACATTATAATGTTAATATTTTCATGATTTAAGCCACGTAATCTCTTGTGATTTTCAACCGGCGTTCCGCGGAAGATCATTAGAAATCTTTTGTGGAAGCACTTTATCCACCGTCATCTGTTTGAATCTTCCATTTATCACGAGAATAATATAAAAAGTGTGTTGTGGCTCAAAAAAGTTTGAAAAACACTGATCTGCTAGTTACGATTTTTCACAAACAAGCTGACAACGAGCAGCATGGTTATTTCTATTTACTTACGATCCGCGCAGTGTGTTCCGTCGAATCCCACCATGCAGGAACACTTGCCCAGTCCGTTGTCAGTAGCTGTATCGCACCATCCGAATGGAGCATTGCAGTCGGAATTACTCTCGCATATTAAAGCTAGAGAATAAAAGGCAACAATCAAAATATGCTGGAAACAAGAAACGTTTTCTTCTTGCAGACAACAATTCTGATAAACGTTACACTCATAAAAATCTTACATTTCTGACAAAGTTAACATTCCTAAAAGAAATTAACGATTCTGACAAAGGTTAGGGGGCTTTGGCCCCCATGGATTTTTAAATTTGACATTCTTCTATTGAATTTTTAGAAAACAATGTTGTTTTATTCGTTTTGAGTGGATGAAATGATATTTCACGACTTTTGGTCCCCCTATAAAAAATCTTTCCGACAGCCATGGAGAGGGCCATTGCTTGTAGCTTCGTCAGCTATGTTAACAACCTTTAGGGAACCATCGCCTTTGTCTTTGCGGGTGCAACTGGCCCACCACTATGCATAGATCAAGCAAACAGACTAGTTCATAACAGACCCATTCACAGCAGACAACGTGCATAGACAACGTTCATAACAGACCAGTTCTGAACAGATCGCGTTCATAAGAGCACGTTATTATCTTATTATCAGACCAGTGCATCAAAAACATTTGATAATAGGCCGATTTATAAGGGATTGCATTCATAACAGCTGGGTCATTTTAGCTAGAAGGCTGTATTTACAATTGACAAGTCACATGACAGTTACGTGTGTAGTTGGCGCAATTTAAGTAAAACACGAATCCTGCTGATATTGCTCTTTACGGTAATGACGCTAAAAGCACAAAATGTTCTAGAATAATAGCTTTTTGTTACTTAACATACCATTCCTAAGCGCTTCTCGACGCTGTGGCAATTTCTGTATAACAGGCTACTATTTCCATGCACACTGCTCCCTAGTTCTGCACATGGGCCACGCAAAACAAAACCTTTTTTAACGGATCACACACAAACAGTTTCAAAATAATCTTTTTGTGTGTGTTACTGCGGTGATGTCTTGACAAGACGTTGAAAATGCTTTATGACCAAACAGATGTTGCCATGAAATTTCAGGAAAACCTGAAGTCAGCAGCTTAATTCCAATTAATTGATTTAACTCTTGCAATAACAGTTTATTTGCCAGAATGGTAGTGACACTGCACAAAAGGAAAGTAAGGTTCACTGTTCTAGTGTCGTACAGTGATAAACTTGTTGTTCATTCATGTAGCTTATTTGCCTGCAAAGGTAAGTTTGCGAAATTGTTCTGCTGTTGGCCCTTATTGCGTAAAAATACCGTGGCAACGAACCTTAAAATTTTCATTCAAGTTCCGGTAGTGGGCGTTTTGCCACATGTGACTGTTGAATGCAGACATCTTCCAGGTAATGCAACGAGAGCCCAGGGTCTCAGACACGCGACCCTCGAGGCGCATGCAGTCCCGTCGCCACGGGGGGGCTTTGGTAGGCTTAGCCCCCCCAAACAAAGCTGCAAGCCCCCCCAAATTGAAACGTGAAGCACCATAAACAAGTGGAGTTTTGGTTAATTTTATAATGTCAAGCCCCCCGCACAAACGAAAAGCCCCCCTATTGAAAACATTTTGGCGACGGTTCTGGGCGCATGTGGCCCGCGATGACATTTTGTGCGGCCCACGATGCGTTTTTGGGAATTTTCATACAATCAACATTTAAGTTATTTAGTTTATTCACCGGTATTTATAAGTGTTCGGATAGCGAGTTCCTTTTGAAGGACGTAGAGGCGGCTAGAAATGATTTGCCTATAACTCACGATACCTTTCGCAGGAAATAAGATGTAATAGCTGTTTCTTGTAAGGTTGAGGTACCGTCATTGTTTCGTCAGCGTCATAATGCGGCGGCCCACATGTTTGGAGACCAATGAATGAGGTGCATAACGACCCCCAGAAGCCAAAAAGGAAAACTAGTAATACCTCAAACTAAACTTACGTTTTTCTGCATTGCTATTACACGTCTTTGTTGTTTTTCGTCATGAAATTTTTTTCAGAGAACCAATTAAAATAACACAAACAACTGATTTTTATCGCGGGGAACCTTTGTAACAGAAGAGGTAATTACTACGTTTACTCCCCTGTTAATCTGGCCCTGGTTATGAAGTGGTCTGTTCTGAACGTGTTTACAAAGGCGAACGACATTCTTTGCCATGTTACAACTTTGCTATTTTACTCATCTTGCTGACCTAACGTCTCTTTAAAAAAGTTATTTAGTTTTAAGGCTCCTTTCACTGCAATATAGCCATCATTACGCCACAGAGACGCTGTTTAAGCTATATCGTAGCGAAGGTGATTGTGGTCAATTCTGTTACAACTGGCCCTTTGAGGGCAATCATAATGCTGATATGGCCCTCAGTGAGAATGAGTTTGACACCTCTGGCCTAGATCGTTTCATATATCAAGAATGGTAAAGTAGTGAAAAACACTTTGGTACCTGCACACAGCCTATCATTGCCCGGTTGTTGTTTGTATCCACTGCGACATTCGCAATAAGCTGAGCCATCACTTGCTACGCATTTGCTGCTCGTTGTATCGCAGTAACCTTGGAACTCACTGCAGACAGCCTCGCTTGAATCTATGTTGTAAATTGTTGAAGTTCATCTTCGATAATTGTGGTCAATCGGCGTAAAAAACGCAATGTCAACACAATCTAGAGACTTTGTTTCATATTGAACGAAACTATCGCACTTTTGGTCAGTATGAAAAATAATTTTTGCTGGTTGTTTTTCGTACTGTGACATGCGGTATTTATTTTTGAACAGATATGTAAACATGAAATAGAAGCTTCAATGACGTTAAATTCAGCCTATACCTTTCACTTATTCAGTTTTATGTTTCAGCAGATTCATCTGGGGACGACACTTTCATTATAGGAAGAAAACGATACTTCCCAACAAAAAATTAATAACGAATCATATTATTTTTTATTTCTTTTGAAGAGATGATAACTTTGAATTCAAGCGCAAGTGAGCTGTCTGGATGTTTAGTGACCTAATTATAACGTAATAGTTTTCAACCCACGAATGGTGGGTGAACAATGTTCCACAAAACAATGCACAGGGATTCAGAGAAATTATTGAAAGTTCAGTCTCAGTCATATTTTTGGTGCAGGAGATAGATGTTCAGCATGAGTAGAAGGGCCATAGGTAGAAACTTCTGAATTGATATGGAGAAAGGAAAAGTTTTATTGAACAAGTTCTATATTTCCCAGATAACCCAGGAATAAAAGCTTTTCTAGGACAGGAAAGTGTATTTTGTTGATGTAGTGCAATACCGCTTACCCAATAAATGTTGAAAGTTTATGATCCAATTTTTCGTACAGAAAAAGACGCTTATTCGTGTAAAACCTTGCCAGATACGAATTATGTATAGAGAATTGAATCGACACAATAATGGTACGGTTGAGTAAAATTTTTTTCTGTCCTATACTAAACCTCAATGCGATAGTATAGCCATAACTGACGTTACGCAACTTAGAAATCAGTTCAGATTTCAAAGTCAGCTGTAATTAATACCAATTGCTATCTAAAATTCTTAATAAATCACGGAGGCAATGCTCATGGTAATTGTATACATTTAAGTCAATTTAACCAAAACGCTCATAAACATTCTTTGGCAATCATTTTTCCGGCAGGTGCAATTTCCACAAATGTACATACTTGGAAGTTTCACGACTGAGAAAACATAACCGCACATTCGCGCAACTTACTTCCAGCGTTGTTGACCGAATCTTGAACCAAAATCTCCAACGATCCTTGGTTGCAAGTGTTCGTCGTACCAGGGCACTACATGGCAGATCACACTCAAAAATCAATAAATCAGAAAATTTGAAGCAATGTTTTCTAACCTAAGGCGCGACTCCCAGAGGGATCATGAAGCATTTTTGGAGGGGTCGTGAGTAGATATTTTATGCACACAATTGTACAGTATTACATTTTCTTTAGTCGAGTTTTAGATTGGGGTCGTTGGGTTATTGTGGGTTGCTGTAATGGGTCGCGGTACAAAAAACGCTGAAAACCACTGATTTAAAGGCTCATCACAAAGCTAAGACCAAAGCAAAAATCAACGTCATGTGACAGGATTACAAATAATTTTTATTCATTTGCAATCAGCCATGATAGCGATGAAAAAATCTTGTCAACATGATATTTCAAGTTAACTTGTAAGAAAAGAACGGTTCAGCTATAAGATCGAAAGCATGAGATCATATATCACATTCTTGCTTTCATCGAAAAGAAAGGCACATCTAACTGTTCACGAGGCCGTATTGGAACTGTCAGGTGAATGTTAAAGCCCGTCTGTCTATGAACCCACATTTCTGTCTTCCGCCGGAAATCTACTTCTTCAGTATTTCGTGCTCAAGCAACTGGCGTTGGATTCTAAACATCTCGATTCGCTTGCGTGATATATGCATTTAAATTCGAAAATATTGCCGCATAAGGCTGGCGACGTTTGTTGACGTGTGCTGTGCACTTGAATGAATGTACTGTACCAACAAGTGACACAAGCACCAAGACTAGAGCACTGGAACAACCTGACTATAAACAAATACGTTGGTGCATTCATTGTACAGTATAATATTTTAACAAAATTTCTTGAACAGAACGTGATCTGTACACTGCATGTTATCTTATAACATACCTGGCTTTCAAAGTAACTTTTCATATGGTTTGATATACGCGACGGGTTAGCATTTGAATCTATTTTGTAGGTCAGAACATATTCATATATGGCGTTATTTCCACTCGCAGTCATTGACAAAACTTGCACGCCCACGAAGCCCTCAGTGTCGTTGTAAATCGCCATGAGCTGAAATAAGAAACTGCAGGATTAGCCTGTGATCAATAGCCTGGTTTTTGTTGCATCCAGTAGTGTAATGCTGCCGGAGCTCCACACCGCCACCTCTACCAGTGAATGATTGCTCGTTGCCTACAAATATAAGCGAAAATGCCCAGTAGAGCTCCGGCACCTACAAAATGACTACTACACCCCTGGTTGCATCCGCATCATCACAAATAAAATCTACACCTGGTACATCCTTAATATTTTCCTCAAGTATGCGATCGCAACAGGGTGATGGTTGAAGTGTCATACAGGACACAGGTGAAGTAAATGTAAAAACCAATAGTAAATAAACAACGCGAAATCAATGAGGTCTGAAAATACAAACAAAACGAAGCTTGTCGGAGTCAACACGTCGAAGTGTACTTCTATAGGTAAAGAAAAGCAATGTATAAAATCAAGTGTTTCATAGACCAAACTATTTGGTTGGCATTGGATTAAAATGAGTTTGGTCAATCCATTTGATGATATACACATGTAGAAATTTCGTAGCCTGTGAGAGCCGGGGCGTCAAGCTAACAAAAAAACTGGGGAGGGCTCTTCAAGTTCTTAATGAATTTTTTTATTGGGTTTTTGAAGAAAAGATAAGGGTCGTCGTAACAAGGATCAGGTTAATCTTACTTTAAGTATATTTGTTGATTACTTCTTCTACATACCACATTAAAAACTTTTAAAAATGTATTTTAAGAGGAGTTAAAACTTTAAACCAAATGCAAGAAGTTTTACAAGTGTGGTTCATATCACGTTTCTTAGTCACGTTTGGTTTTATCAGTAAATGACTCAGAAAAGTCTCCAGCTTCGGTAAAAATGACGGTTCAGCGGCAATTTATTTCTCTACTGATAATATCTCAAATCCAAAACTTTGCTTGTTATTACCAAGCATCTGAAAAAGTACAGAAGCGCTTCATAGAAAAACGTATCGATGTAGATCCATCACACAACCCTAAACACCAAGAAAAGAAAATGGAAAGTAAGTATTTCTGGTAAGACTTAATAACTTTTTCAAACGGTTCTCGGTATAATGTCACACTCTTGAGGTAAAGTTTCCAGAATAAAACTATTAACTCTTGCAGATTTTTGTGAGATAAAAATTTAACTTTAGCAAGTAAAATAACTAAATTACTGAAAACCAGCTTTGATTATTTTGAACCTCAAATAACTTTTCATTAACTTTCAACTTTTTTAAAATTTTCAACATAAACTTTCAATTTTTCATTAATGTCGGAAAACAACTTTTCACAAAAAGATGATGGGACTAGTATGGAAATGGATCATACCAGCAGTTTCGTTCGGAATACTAAACACAAATTGGGTAGAGTTCTAGTATATCTTTTCTTACAATATACAGATGCAGATTTGAATAATGCCTTGAAAGATCACAATTATCTCAGAAGCATGTCAAGTCATAGCTGAGTGTTCATGATTGCCAAAAACTATTAAGTCATGATCTGAGTTCTCATTTCTTCACTTGATGTACCTGTGGAAGCTACAGCAATTACATCGTCGATAAAGAAACAGTGAAAACAAATGTGTAGAATTTTAACGCGCATAACTTCCTTGCGATTAGTAGCGATGACACCTTTTTCTTACCCCCTGCCATGCTTCATCAACCGATCTCTTTCGACGGGCTGCTTCTACAGCGTAGAGTTTCCCTCCGAAAACTAAGCCTGCGAGATAAACATAAAAAGAGCGTTTGTAGACTATTTGGTTTCTGTTACTATCATTGCATTCAGTGGGCTGAAGGTGTGATATTAGACAACTTTTTGTGGCTGTTGAAATTACTTCTTAATGGTTTATCATTTGCAGAGCAACAGAATTTGCCAAAGCCATGAAATTTTGCTCCATGTTCTTTTTTGAAGTACAGAGTCTCTCACCACTTACAGCACATTACCTGGTGTGCAAACTCTGCTGGTATCTTTGTAATAGTTTGGTTTACACGGGCACTCATATCCAGTGGAAGTGTCGTTGCACCAGCTGCTTGGATCAACGCATAAGTTCTGATTAGAAGAGCATTTTTCTGAAAGATACGCAAAACAACCGATCACCAAAAGTTATTATGCGGTGGATAGGCATAACATTTGTTATGTTGGATGATTAGAAAAGCACTTTTTAAAGTTTACTAAAACGGGATAGCCAAAAATTGCTAGGTTAGATGAAAACACTCTTTTTATCAACGTAGTGATTGTAACAAGTTGCAACAAAGATTTGACTCATTGCTCTACTACGTGCACACTTGTGACAGAATATTAACAAACAGAAGACATTGCTAACCATGCGTTCACATTTTTCTGATATTACTCGTACAGACACTGGGGAAAAGCGGGGAACATGCAAATGGTATCTATCTACAGAATGCTGTTGTATTACCTGTATTGGAGTTAGTTGTGATTTCTGCAGCTGTACTTTTCGCAAACGTTGACGTGATTGCCTCCGTTGACGTACTATCCATTGCAGTAACTGCTGTGCTGTCGGAAACAGGCTTCTCTGACGAACTGCTGGCTTGAAAATTGCTTTCGGTGGACAAGCCAGAGGTTGCTGTATCGAATTGTGATGATTGCATAATCGCTGATGACACGATTGTAGTCATTTCCATTGTGGTGTCTGCTTTCGTGGCGGAAGTTGGTGTAACCGGTGTTGTCTTTTCAGATATTGTTGTTAAGTTAGGTTCTTCCGTAATTGTTGGTATAATGGCAGAAGTATCAACGTTTTTATTGGTTGTCTCTTCGATGACGGTGGAAGCAGACCAAGTTTGCCCAGCGTCAGTGTGGCCAGTACTAAATACACTTGATTCTACAGTAGGGGTGGTCGAGAAAGTACTCTGGTTAGGTGTGTGCAGTACGGTAGCTGTTTCGGTCTGGGAAGATGTAACATCGAAGGGTGTTGTTTCCGATTCGAAAGTGCTTGCTTGTCCCACTGTGCTGACATCCGACGTACTTTCGCCAGTTGTTTGTCTCTTAGAAGTTGTTTGCACTGTGTTCGCAGTTTCTTCAGTAGCAGCTGAACTTACGGTCATTTCACTCTGCGTGGTGCGATCAGTAGTGACTTCTTCATCTGTGCTTGTTGAAACGGTCCTCGTTCCGTAACTTTCACTCGTTGCCGTTGACTGTTGGTCTGATGTAAAAAATGAAGACGAAGTTGACTCTGCAGATCCTTCACCAGATACCACGTCGGTGGAGCTACTTACATAGTCTACAGTAGTTTTGGTGCCCTGAGTTACTGATGTGGTGTGACTTTTTGACGTAGCAATTTCTGTAACAGATGGTGTGTAGAAGTTTGTTGTTGTAGGTTCTTCAGTGGATTTTAATTCTATTGAATCGGTTGTTTTTTCTGTTATCTCAGTTTGGGTAGGGTATCC
>Ga0210059_1002905_pt1 | contig 27132 bp, 22 predicted proteins | sample Ectturendosymbi2_FD_188042 | JGI IMG/M metagenome (GOLD analysis project Ga0210059, IMG submission 188042) | Ecteinascidia turbinata endosymbiont from Florida, USA - Sample 2 (SPAdes) (version 2) | ecosystem: Host-associated > Tunicates > Ascidians > Unclassified | place: Key West, Florida... | reverse complement strand
AGTATACGACAGGGGTGTGCAACCTGCGGCCCGTGGGCCAAATGCAATACAACAAAGTGGATTTTTATGCCGGTCACTAGTACTAGACAGCCTGTGTGAAACGAAGGCGCGGCCCGCGGTCTAATCTTGTTTAATTGCGTTTGGCCCTTCAGTAATAAAGGTTGCACACCCCTGGTCTACAACAATATGTGAAAACGGCTTTCTCATTAATGCTTGAGATTTGCATCCCGACGATCACAGAGCACCTGGTGGTCGCTGTACAGCCTCATCATTTTAATAGCCAGTTTCGATGTAATCAACTTGGTGCTTTCACCAAAAGCTGATAGGTGGAAGCAGTGCGTAGGACTAACTGCTTCCCAACACTCCCTCTGCCTTCACTTCTAATAAGAACGAATTTATTGGAATCCCACACCATCCATCTTCATCATGACATATAGCAAAGTGATATTAAATCTGAAGTGGCTTTTAAGATCGAGCAAGCGAGCATTAAACCTACCACGATTATCGCCGGTTTTTCTGGTCGAACCTTTAAATTAGACTGTCTTAACACGGTCTTCACAGACATATATATAATAAACTGACACAATAGCCTTCGTTCGTTTCAACGTTACATAACCTGTTTTAAGCAGCTTTCACGAAAACGTTTTTAACGTTGAACAAGAAACCTAAGCTCTCTATCTGTACCCAACTACAAAGCGAATGAACAACACTCCACAGCACATTCATTATGACGTAAATTTCCCCGAGAATTTCAACGCACAAGGGCGAAGCCAGCGAAGTTAAGCGTCGAAGGTCAAGACTTTATTAACAATTGGCCTTGTTCTGACGTAACCACAACTTTACAAAAACTGCTATAGTGTCCGAACGTCCGCAATTCTTTTTCGATATTAACGAATCATGGTATTACATCCTTAATCTACCGGCTCTGCAATGAGGGCAAAAACCAGAAGAGTAAAAGTCAAGGTTAGAGAGACGGCTCTAACTTACTAATACAATATATATTGTGGGGCCCCTACGAAAGGTCGGGGCCCCCCGACCGGGGGTACGGGGCTGCCTTGCCACGGCACTGCTACAGACTGGGGTGTGGGAACGTCGGGATGGCCGTTGGTGTGAATCGTGAGCGTGGGTGTGTGTAGACGTTAATCATCAGGACTGACCCAGCTGGTGAAAAGTTAGGAATCACTAGCTTATCTGCAGTTGTGCAGTGGGTCACCTGTAGGACGATGATGAAGGCCTTGTTCTTATAGGCTAGCTGCTCAATGAGAGAGATCTTGCCTGCGGTAAGCCCCTCGGTGTTCAGCTGGACTATGTTCGGTCGTGGGTCTTCGGCAGCATTTCTGCTGCCACCCCCTGAAAAGGGCGTTTTATGACCCACCCCATGCCGAACACATCCATTGCGGGTAGCAGTGGTTGCTCTCATGTTGACAGGTTTGGTTGACATGTCAAGCAATGTCGTACAGGACGGCCACGTGAAGGCAACTGTCACCCTCCCTTTTTGTTAATAATTTAGCAGTAGTCTTTTTGAAGTTTTCAGATGTAAAACGAATATATCAATCAATCTTAGACATCAGTTAACATAAAAAATAGAATAGATGACATATTGTACAAATAACACAGAGAACAACATTCGTACAGACCAAAAAATTGAACATGATTGAAAGTAGATATTGGATGTGCCTGCTAGAAAATCAGCTATACGAGCTGGTGATGCCTACATCGTAGACGAAATATATACTCTGTAAGATCTTAAAGTATCTGATTCTTTGCTGAGAAAGGATTTCTTTCCATAAACACTGCTAGTTTGAAAAGTTTACAGCTCACAGTGAGAAAGTTCTGCTACATTTATCAGCAAATCAGCTAAAATGGAAACTCTCCGTAGTAGTAGCCTCGATTGGTAGCATATGGATTCCTGCTCGAGGTGGGCAGTAGCGAGCTACTAAAATAGCGAGCTACTGTAGCGAGCTAATTTTCCAGGAGCGATAGCGGTAGCGCCGTTCTTTTTGAAAAAATAACGCATGCGGTAGCGACCTATCGCACTTCATTCTTACCGCTATTCGCTACTTTGGTGTGAGTGGTGGCCAAATGAAAAAGTTCGCTTGAGCTTTTCCGTCCGCACACCTTGGTAGAAACTGTTCTTCTCACTGTCTTGTGTTGGCATTGGATGATTTTTTACGGTAATCTAGCAGCATTAGGAAATATTTAGCTCAGGTTGCTGTTGACCTCAACGATCGGTTCCATTTTAGTTCGGAAAAATCAAGATCATCAACAATCTTAAAGCAGTTCGGGCTTGGAAATATAGGCTACTGCTGCTAGTAAAGCTGCGTAAAAGTGAGTTGAATACTTGGAATAAATGCTGCACTGGATTCAGTCAGTACTTCACTGCATGTGTCGTTCCAGTTTTTTTATTTTTACACATATGTCAATATGACATTTTTCAGTTTGGTTCCACTTCAGCATATTTGGCTGTGTGCACAACCCCTTGCAAGTTTTTGTTAAAGTTACAGAACAAGATACGGCTTTGACGCTCGGAAAAAATAGCACGTGATAACATTATCACCACATTCATGTTATTCAATTAAAACAAAAAAGATTGCGGCAATGACCAACTTTCAGTTTGCGAACGCCAACCAATTGAGAGCTAACATCGTGAATACGTTGGCGTGATACAGTAGTGCAGTTCTGAGTAGACTGTACCAAATTCTTCAACACACACCATCAAATTTATCGGGAACGCAATTAAACAATTCTGATTTTTATTGTGAAACTGTTCCGTGTAACGTGAACTTACTCGTAGATCAAAGTTATGCAAATTATTTCCAATCTTGCAAATGTTCTGGTAGCATAACAGAAAATCGACGTTGGTAAAAGCAAGTCAAACGTTTACGTAAAGTCCGACTTACAAGTTTTGCAAGTATTTTTTCCAACATGTCCGATTGGGCAAAACAGTGTTTGCAACACGGACCAGAATTATTTTGATAGATTTGAAAATAAGTATGAGCTTTCAACATTTTAATCCTGGATTATAAAGCAACACGCAAATACAATCACCAATGTGCTTTGATCACTCGCTCCTTTTTGGTGCTTAGGCATGTGATGAAAACCATGACGGCAGCTCCTACGAAAAAAGCCGTCTCAAATGCTAAGGGTCGTTCATTCAGCAGGGCGTTTTTAGGTATTGTTGCTGAAACAAAGTTTTCCTTGCAAGTATCCGGGCATCATGTGGTGCAGTAGAAAATCAGTGAGTCATGACCGGAAACATTACGGCAAAAACAAGATGCTACATTCGCTCATTTGCAATAAAACCACAGGAGTGCTGAGTGTTGCAGCTAGCATTTGCTCATGTGTATTTCAATTTTCATTCGTTTGTCGTGCTTTCACATAATTTTCAAGAACTTATTGAAAACATGTCGCGTTTGCCAATGTAATTTTACAAAAATTTTTTCTGACGAGTTTTCGAAAAATAATGTGCTGTTTTCGTATCAGGGCAAACATTTTTTTGAAATAATTTGTCACGGCGTTTCAAAACTTTTTGCGAAAATTTCTTATTCTAGGGTAGAAACAACGTAGTAAATATCATTCCAGCGTGTAGTTGATATGTTGATATTCTAAGGCGTGCAGAAAATCGATAAACTTCGCGGCTAAGCTTCTCGTATGCTGTTGAGTTTCCTTCTGCATTTTCATGATGGCTTTTTCAACAACTGAATCAAGACAACCCTCTCCTTTCTGCAAAGTAAAATTGGGCATGCTGACAAAAACTCCATATCTCTATACCCACCAATTCTGTCGCATGACGAAAAGCGTCTGTCGAATGAACTGACAGCGCTTCGTCTAAATCGGTTGGTATTTCTGTCGTTAGACGTTGAATTTGCTCTATAACCGAAATAACTTTACACTGATTTCAAACACACTTTGCATTTCTCAAGCATTTTTATGCCTGATAGTCATCTTTCACAAGGCACTTCACTTAGGAGAAAACATTTGCTGTCGTTTCAACGCTGTTTCAATGAATATCTTTTACAAGACATACAAAAGCACAAGATCACCGATTGTTTTGCAGAACGATCTTGCAAATGTGCAGAACAATCAGATGTCTCTCAGCAACGGCATAATGAGGCTCAAACCTCGCATTAGCAAACTTTCTTGTTGTCTGTATTCTATTCTGTGAAAATAGTTTGTATCAGAGGCATAGGCGTACGGGAAGGCATTTTGCTGGGGGGCGGAAAAAATTGCCCTGAAACTAACTTTTTCTAGTTAAATCCGAATGGAGCCTGTAGCCTCTTGTAAATCTGTTCCATACAGCTGAATTCGTTTATAACGGCTTCGACTGTAACGACAATTCGCCTATAACGTTACATTTTGTTCGGTCCCGATGGCATCTTTTACATGCATTTCAATTCGCTTATAACGTCAAATCGGCAATAACGTTCTTAGCAATCCCGTAGAGGTGCCGTTATAGGAAAATTATTTAGTTACCTTGCTTGTTAACGCACGGGGTGATGTTCCTTGCATGTTGTATTCTCTCAGACAAGAAGCTTTACGGTAATTGCCTTTACTGATGCAAATATATGTATGCGACTTCAATGGCGCAACGCAAAGGTTAAAAGCGACGGTTTCGGATCGAAGGGTCTGACTCCCTGCACCTGCCTGTGTTAACGTTGCTGTGCGCTTGAGCAAGGCACTTAAAGACGCGCACGGCGCACTCAAAGGGGCCAGGCAATCTGCACGTCCGTGCGGCCCGCTTCTACTAAAGATTTCACCTCGGGAAATGAAACACGCACTCAAAATGCATGTGCCAGTGTGCCTATGCGTATTGTATCGTATTCGCGTACTGTGATTGTACCATGTACTGTACGATGTTCCTATAAATGTAGCCTATAAAACACTTTTCAAGGACTTTGTACAAGTATTGTCATTTGTAACACTGGTCCATATTACACAATCCGCCACCATGGTTGGTCCAAATCACACACTGCATTCACGAAACTAACTTCAAAATTTCCCAACCTTAGCCAGTCAGTAAAAATTTGATGTTACGAGCAATGCTGCCACAGATAACAGAAGAGTTCTAAAAAAGCACGAAAAACCTGGCATTTAAGAAACGAGGGTTGGTCCAGATCAAAGACCTTATAACCAGTCACGACTTTGGTCCTGATTACACACTGCACTAGCCCAAATTACACGGATCACCCCTAAGTGAATATAGCCTACACTGAATACACTATTGAAAATATTTCCACTGTTCAGGATTTTTGAGCGACTTGCGCTTGCCCTGAAAAACAGAGCTTCCCCTGAAATTTTTCACTGTATTGAATATACGTTTTACATTCAGGATTTTTGAGCAAATTGCGCTTGCCCTGAAAAACTCGAAGAGCCCTGAATTCACTGTATTTAATATATATTTTTTGCAGTGCAGTGCGGTGACGTTCGTGGCTGGGGAGGCACTGCCTCTCTCAAAACCAAATTTGCAAGTATATGAATCGAATGGAGTAGCATACATTCACCACTCAACTGACTGCTTGCAGAATGACTATTGCTTATGCTTTCTATCCCATATCATCATTTTGTACACACACATAGGTACAGAGGCGATTCTAGATTAGAAAAAAAGTAACATATAGGAGGGACAAACTGAAGTGATTTGTCACCTACTAGTTTAACGACTTTACTGAAAAGTTGAAACATTCTTATAACTTATGCATACTTTTACAATGCATACAGTGATCCAACCAAGAATGCAGACCATCAGTATGATCGGCAGCTGCAGAGAGCTTCAATGAAATATGCAAAGTAACAGTACGACTGCGCGCAGTGCTGCAGATCACTAGTTCGCAACAACACGTAACAATTCACTTCATCCTCCCCAACTAAAATTAAATCGAACCGGAGGTTCAACGCACTGGCGAAGGAAATACAAAACACGACCGATACGAAGCACAAAAAGTGACCGACTCACTACAAGGATGCAATGCGGCCACAACAAGCAATAAGAAGCAACACGGAGCACATTTGCACAGCTATGTTCATCCGTAGGCGTATCTTAAGCGTCCTCCTCCTTTGTCATTACAAAATGACCGTCTCACACGGACAGCATCACCGGGTGCTTCATTCGCCCCCAAACGCACATACACCCCAGAGATGAGTGGAGTCACATTTTTCAGACTCCGACTCCGCTCCTGCTCCATGCTTTAAGACTCCTGCTCCGACTCCGAAAAATTTTGAAACATCAACTCCCACTCCTATTAAAACTCCGAAAACTTCCAAGCAACTTATGTTAAAAAGATAGTGTCTATTTTATCTTTCAGGATTTTTGAGCAACTTGCGCATGGCCTGAAAACAGATTTTGCCCTGAAAATTTTCACTGTATTGAATGTAGTTTTCACATTCAGGATTTTTGAGCGACTTGCCCTTGCCCTGAAAAACAGAGTTTGCCCTGAATTCACTGTATTGACTATAGACCTATATTTTTTATGATTCAGAATTTTGAGCAACTTGCGTTTGCACTGAAACCAGATTTTGCCCTGAAATTTTTCACTGTATTGAATATACTTTTTGCATTCAGGATTTTTGAGCAACTTGCGTTTGCCCCGAAAAACAGAGTGCGTCCTGAATTCACTGTATTGAATATATATATGTATTTATGATTCAGAATTTTGAACAACCTGCGCTTGCCCTGAAAAACAGAGTTTGTCCTAAAACGTTTCACTGTATTGAAATATTTTTTATCTTTCAGACTTTTGAGCAACTTGTGCCTGCCCTGAAAACAGTTTGCCCTGACTTTTTCAAGCCAGGGAAGCTGCCGCCCCCCGCCTCGTACGCCACTGATCAGAAGCGATTCTGTCCTCAAGAGTCGTTTGTTTTTTGCAAAATGCTGTCACTTCTGTCACTGCAACACGTTCAAACAAAAGACTGCTGTTTGAAATCTGCGTAGTCGTAGACTATTTCATTTCGTTCAAACCAGAACGGAAAAGTTCTTGCAACTTACCGTGGTAATGAAATGTTGCTTTTTTTGCTACATCACGCGTTCTTTTTCGTATAGGCGTAATGACATTTCTTTCATATTGCAATTAATTTTGGTAGACGCTATCTTTGTAAAAGTGGTCGCAGTAAGTTTTAGTTTGAACTTCGTGGCGCGGATCGTACTAACTAAACTGAAAACAACTGCATAATTCGCGTTTTGCAGTCGAACCAATTTAGTCTTATGAAAAAATATCGTGTTTGAGAACCGTCAATAACAATATTATTACTCCAGTTAACAATAGCGTAGTTTGTTTTCATTACCATTTGTATATTTCGAAGGTACTTGCATGGTCACAAGCCCAGCAACAAAAATTTTGCACCGGTGAAAAATTAAGGTTTTCGCTGAACAAATAGTGATGTGCACAGGCTCACAGCAACGTCGAATAAAAAACGTAAGTTTGACTAAGCTAAGGGTTCCCAAACTTTCTCTGGCCATGTACCCCTTCAGCATTTTGATAGATGAGCGTGCACCTCCAAAACAGTGTTTCTCAAACTTAATATTCCATCGCTCTCCTTACACTCTCTCGACACGTCGTTTGCGCCCCCCAAGCTTGATAAAACACACACAAGGTAGTAAATTTAAATAATTTTATTCAATGGAAGTATTAAATAGCTGAAAAAATCTATTAAATAGCTTCACTAAGCAATTGTATCACGACGCTAATATTACATTCGGGATTCATGTGAAAATAATCCACACTGTAGCCAGACACACAGACGATCCAGAGTAAAAATTTAACGGATAAATTGTTTTACCAACAAGCTCAGACGAATATCATAGTAAACGAAAAATTGCAAGAAACTAACATGTCATAACAGTAGGCTATTGAAGTTAACTCAACGATTGATTGATGGTTGAGCGTTTTTGTCCCCGTTGTGTTGATTCCCTTCCTATCTCCCTCTTTGATTTTATCGCCCCCTTGCCCCTCAAAATCGCCCCCAAGGAGGTGATTCTGCCCACTTTGAGAACCACTGATCTAAAATAATATTTCTTATGACAAAAAGACTGAGGAAGATAATAAAAATATGTTTACCAATAAACATATACAACAATTACAGACTCTAGCTTTGCAGCAGGCTGTTTGGGAAATCTCCTGCCTGGTTCTGCTCCCATCTTCTTGCAATGATTCAAGCTTGCACTCATCATTCAGCAATGATAATAGTTAAGTCACAGCAGTGACCCACACCAAGCGAATCAATCGCAATTTATTGCGTTAAGGAAATTAGTTTCATGTGTGACACATCGTACACGGAGTATTTTTACAACTGGTGCAGGATTACACACGTTTGCAATCAGCCCATTCAACACTTGGATTGCACTTTCAAAAGCTAGAATGTTAACAAAATGGTGGTTGGCCAATTCACTCTCGATATCTAAATAGGCTATCTTTACACGCAGGATGAATAAGCCGAAACATGGAGAAACAAGGAGCTCAGTTTGCAATACATCTTGTCAATAGTTTGTTCAGGGGACTTCACAAAAACCAAAGATCAACATCAACTTTTTTATAAAATCTAAAATGATTTCTGAAAACTTCGGGGCGGATACAAATGCCCGGTTTTCCCCCACCCTGGTTGTGGGCCTGATTCGACTCAAACGCGCATATAAAACCTTGCTAATAAGAATTTTTGGCATTTTTATTGCTTGATTATTATCTTGAGTTATATATTCGACTCCAGCAAGAAAGCAGTAATAAAGGCGATTGATAAACCTACAGCAATCCATTTACAAAAGTAAATGCACTCTATGTGTGCCTGCAGTCTAAGTTTCATTTATATGTGTATTTGCTGTGAAATGAACAAATCCTAATCAACACTGCTCAATGACTATTATTTTCAGATCATGGTTGTCAAAAAAAGGGCACCCAACAAAATTGATAGCTTAAAAAAACATTTCAAGGTGAGACTGTAAAATAAACCCTACTTCTGCAAAACAGCACAAAATTTAAAAGTTCACCAAAAGTAGCGGTAGCGATAGCTCGCTACTACTTTTGTCAGTAACGGGAGGGGTAGCGCCGCTATTATTTTCAGCAAATAGCGATAGCGACACTATTTTCTAAGTGGCAGTTGCCCACCTCTGATTACTGCTTTGTGAGGTCACATTTACAACCACAACCTCTCTTTTAGAAAACGGTATTATTTCACAACTAGCGCCTCAAAGTTTGTCTCCAGTTTTGGGTTGGGAGTATAGGGTTTCCCTGGTGTAGGAACCTATGTTGAGGTTTGGGGTGTTGCCCAGCGTAGAAGTTGCTTGCGAGGAATGCTGTCGTTGCACGCAGAGATGCTGGTTTCACCAAACGCTACCAACGAGGCAGCCTAGTCGTTGTATGAGTACTGTTCTAACTCCCGACTAAAATTGCCTGACATTTTAAGTTGCCAAGCCGAAGCAAGATGTTGGGTTTTAACCTCTTTGATAGTTCGTTTCACATATTTCCTGGTGCACAATCTTAATTTGCAAAAGGGCTTCTGATTAGCAGCAGCAGAAATAGCTTTACGATGGCGCGACAGCAGAAACAGCCAACGTGGTCCGAGCGCTAGCGATTCAGAACTCGACTCACTAAACGTGATATGTCCACGCCGATGGACAAAACTTCGAATGCAATGCGTATCGAGGTTACTGCGCGAATGCAGTGGAGCGCGCACACAAGAATTGCCTTGACGCGAATAACAAGTTGATACAAACCAGATCTCACGTACGGAATATAATCGCGAGTAGGAAACGGCGATTCGTAATGCGAAAAGGTATATCCAGTATAGGGAGGGCAACCATACCGTCCTTATTTCTAAGATGTGTCCATATTTTGAAGTAGCCTACTTTGCCTTAGAAAATATTACTGTCCTTATTTCTAAGAAATGTCCTTATTTGTGACTTGCGTCCTTATTTTTTCTTATTTTCTGTAGCACAACAATTTTAATAAGCAATATCTGATAGACATACAGGCCATTCTTATCTCATCGTAAACATTTTGTAATCAAAGTTTTGTGATGACATAAAAGTAGTATAATCTTGCAGCACAGAGACGTAACACACTATCAGGCATTGATAACACTGTAAGCCCATGATTCTCAAACTATGCATCGTGAAACCCTGAAACGTTCTTTTAATTTTCCAAGGGCGTCGCACAAACGTGAACTCAGTGCAGTTTTACCCATTGAGCTAATACCAAGGGCAGATTTATAGCTTCACCAAGGAGCAGTTATTGTTCAAGTGCAGTCATGCTGACAGTAGATAATACGTAACTTTAGTTATTCTTTAATATTAAACGCATTGCACAAATTTAATTTACTTCGTTTCATTGAAATGAAAGCTACAGCAGTCTTTCAGTTGTAAAAATAATGAACTTGCTGATTGTTTAGTTCCAGAACAAATATTGATTAAATTTTCTTGCTTGTGGAATACCTTCGGTAAACTGAATAAACTCAATATTTCTATATGCAAAGGCCGGGTAAAAATATGCTAGACGTATCAGATAAAATTGCAGCATTCCTTAAAAAGCAACTGTTGTGGAAGGAAGGTATAGCAAACCTGTCGTGAAGTTCTCAGTGCTTTACTTTCTTGTCCAATTAGCTGGAATGAAAATACATGTATGATGCTGCCTTCAACTTTACAAAAAATATTTTTGCAACATCCAACTAAGCTTGAGTTTAATTTTTATCAGTACTTTCCGGGGAATTTATCAAGCTATAAATGGATTCGAAATCCTTTTGTCCAACCTACACCATCGTCCTTTACTGAACAAGAAAAAAATACTGTATGGATCTTACCTGTGATACAGTATTTCCATAAAAAGATTGTTCGACTCAGGAAATCCGACAAATTTATTAGAATTTCATTGAGTGACGAATGCTCAGTTTTGGTAAAAAATGCGCCACGAATAGTTATCCCTTTCGCAACGTCGTATTTATACTAATCAGGATTTTCTGCCACGGCTGTGATTAAAGCCAAATATCAACTACAACTAAACCTTGAGAGGGAAATGGGGGTAGCAATTTCATAAATTCGTCCGAGATTTGACGAAGTTTGTAAAAATAAGCAAACCCACACATCACGTTAATGATGCACATTTTTTCGTTGTTTCTTCAATAAATAAAACTTCAATTATTACAAAACTATCTATTAAATTTTATTGCTGGTGCGTCGCAAGTCCAGCAAACTTTTCCAAAGGCGTCGCAACGAAGAAAGTTTGAGAAACACTGCAGTGAGCTGTCCCGGCTAGTTAGGATTCGTACAGGGTTTCTTAACCTGGGGTGATAGCACCCCCAGGGGGTGCTGAAATTAATTTCAGGGGGTGCTGGGGAAGGTCACATATGCGGCGGTCAAAGGTATAGGGGGTGCTGGACTGCTTAGGCGTGACCAAAAGGGGTGCTGGGGTAGAAAGAGGTTAAGAAACGCTGGGTTAGTAGGAAAGTTGGCTTTTGGATAGGTTTCTAAGGAAAGCGAAGGTTTATCATTTAATTAAGTCAAGAAATAAGGAAGCGAAAAAAACGTTTTTCGTAACGATTATCACAAGGAATTCGAGAATAAGACGTTGCTGAAGCAAATGGTTCCTGGAAATAAATAGGCAAACATATGATCAAACGTTGGTTTTGCAAACAGAAACAATTGTCTCAGTTTAGGTAAAAAATCAAATTTTCCTCAGCCGTCCTTATTTTTGGTTCTAGATCGATGGTAGACCTGGCTATAGGAGTTTTCGGAAGCATGGTACATTGATTGGTTAATAATTTTATGCATCCTATATGACGCGGCACAAACGTATGCGAAAAAGTTGTCTTGAGAAGTTCACGTAGAGGTTTCGTGTGAAGTGGGCCTACGTAAATGTCATGTTTGCAAAAATTTCGGGGAGGGCAATTGCCCGGTTTGCACGTTCCTGGTTGCGGCCCTGGTTTTTACCCCATTTGCAAGAACCCCACTCAGGGTAACCTCAAAGTTTTGGGGGCTTTCTTCTTGTTGCCCAAAGGTTTGTTGGGTGATACATCTTAGTTACCCACGAACATGAACTGTGGCAACATAGACACTGCCTCACTTAAATGTGAATGTAGCTGTATAATTTGCCCAAATGTTCAAAATTTTTGCCCGAATACTGGCCAATTTTCCAGTGTTGTGGATGCGACCGCATCCCCATGCCGTACGCTCATGAGTGAAATGACACTGAACTGTTTAGTGATCGTTTGGCTTTTATTTGTTCGTCGTTTCTTTACTTGTTTTGTTCAGATGTGTTGAAGTTCAATTCATTAAAACCTAGCGTTAAACGCCTCAACAGGTTTGCTTCTGTAACAATTTAATGAGTTGCTCTTCTGAAATGGAGAAACTGGTTCTCAGACCAAAGGACTTGTCGATGCAGCCCGAAGCATCTCACGTTTTCAATTTCTGGCTTCGATCTGTCGAAGACTTCATCGCGTCCCTTCGTGATTATCGCAAAGAAGGTGAGCCTGCGATCAACAAAAGAATCATAATCAGCTGATTTTCCCCGATATTTTTCCACATGGTGAAGAGCCAGTGAACTACGAACGAATTGAGGAGACATTAAAATATGTTTACATAAAGAAGAAAAATAATGTCTGTGCAAAGCATTTGCTTGTAAGCCAGTCGGCAGATACGGACCGAATCTATTTCGGAATATTTACAGGCACTTAAGTCTTGCAAAAGACTGCTCGTTTGCTGACGTCACAGCCGCTGTGTACAGTGATGAATTAACACGGGGTTCTTTTATCAACAACCTTATGTCGTCGTCAATTCGGCAACATCTGCTAGAGAAAGATATCTCACCCTAGTCCAAGCGTATGAGTTTGCCGACAGCTCAGATCGTGCCCGGCGGCAATCTCAGCACAAAAATCCGGTCGTTGTTCATACAGTGTTTGCAGCTTCAACGGCACCTTTGGCGGGAGCGACTGGCGAGTGTAAGGTTGCCCTCGATGATTTGTCTGTTGCTATTGCGAGAGCTCATTCTTCGCTTCGCAATACGGAAGTCGTGCGCCAACCTTGCTACTGCGGTTTAAATCAACACAAAAGCCGTTCAATGTGCCTTAACAGTACGTCGGGTTTGGACTGCTTCAAGTGATCTCGGGTAAGGAGCCAAGTCCGACGTTAGCACAGTACTCTCTTGTCCATCCCTGTGACGCATGACGGCGTAAATTCCATTAGATTCGATCAGTTCGACAGCGTCACACAGCGGTTCTCCCTTGTATCGCATAAAAGGTCTCAGGAGCACAGTGTGTGGTGAGAGCAAGCACGAAGGAAGCGCTGCACCGAACATGGTTTTGTGAGAGAAACGAAACAAACGTTCATGAAGAATTTCATTCGTCGAGAGGCACACGAGAGAACGGATCGCATGCAAAGCCTCCAACAAAACAGATTCTTTCTTCGGGAAGACGTTTACCATGCAACAAAAGCTTAATTGTTTTCCACACGGTTTGATTCACTAACTACTAAGGTGCAATCAGATGTTGCATACCACGCAACAATTTTTTGTGCTTCGTTTTTTCTTGCAACGAAAATTTCCATAAATGTTCTTCACACCTGCAGGCAATAGTCCTGAAATTTTCAGGCAAATCGAGCAAGAACTTTTTGAGTTACGTAGTTTCGCATGGAACGACTTTACTTTCCGTGCGTAGGCTACAATGCTTTTTCGAACAGTTAGGTGCAATTAACTTCTTTTGTACTTGGTGTTTTGCAGAAAAAAATTATACAAATCTTCGTAACCACAGGCATTAGTCCTGAAAATTTGAAGTCAATCGGGCAAGAACTCTCCGAGTTAGTTCCATATCGAACACTTAGGCTACAACTTTTTTCACACATAGTGTTTTGCCAAGAAAAGAAACAAAAGTGTTTGGCTTGTTCACACGCATCCTTCTCGAAAATCTGAGGAAAATCGAGCAAGAAATTACCGAGATATTTAATTTTGAATCAAGCACCTGGACACCCATTGGCAATGCGTTAACAGGACGCTGTAAAAATGTCACCATGGCCACGCAACCCGGCTTGGAAATCAACTCGGTCGCCCGGTGTAGAAGGTGATATATAGGCCTACCTTTTTCGTTAAAATACTACATGAAATATAAATATACATAAATGTACATCCGTAGAGTTGGTACCCACAACTGCTGCTCTTATTGGGTTCCGCAATAACACACTTTTTGTGCTTTTGTTTGATCCCTAACTTGCAATGGGTAAACGATTTGAACTAAGTGGTGCGGCTTACCGCAGGTTGAAAGCCAACAGGAAGAAACTTAAGGAAATATGCCGGATCCATATATGCATATGTAAAGAAAGCAGAAAAAATAGGAAGCGCAAATGATGAGAAAGGTGGCGAACGGGCGGAAAACGCATTCCCATAATCGGGAATGAAAAACATGACACATTCAGGTTGAGTGTTTGATTCTTATGTTCACGATGTTTTAATATTCCATATATCTTTATTAAACACAAAACATATCTTGTTTCATTTTAATTATTGTAAGCAAATTGAGGGGTAGAAAAGGAGGCACTTTCACGGTAGGCCCCATGCGACACTTAGCCTCGCTACGCCACAGAGCACAATGCATCGATTGTGGAGTCGTGTAAACGAGACCAGAGTTAGTCCATTCGCGTTGAATGCCTTTCTGCTTTCATAAAAGTGGGGTGGATAGTGAGTAGAGCTTCATAGACAGTACTTTGAAGCTTGGCAGGTAGTTAAAAAGCGTGGAACGTATTAGTAACGTTACTTTTTCATCCGGTTAACCGACAGAAAAATATCTGCAAATCGCATAGCAAAAATGCACTTGGTTATCCGGTTAGGTTAACCGTCATCCAGATGAACCAACCCAAGATCAGAGACAAACAGACCGAATGCTTTTATATTTAAAGAACCAATCAACACGGGCCCAATTTTTGTTGAACGAGTTTATCATCACTATCGCTTCAATCGAATCTGCATTGGTCTCGCGAACATCGGCTTCGGTCTAGTTCATAGGCCCGTAATAGTGTTGAGCTAAATTGTGGATAATTGCCAGTGTCGTGACTCACGTGGATGTGTGGTAAGTGGATATATGCGATGACAATATGAATTGTTTCTAGACCATTTATTTCACTCATTTAATTAACTTATTCTGTTTTCACGTACCCACTGCTTATTGGATTACTTTGTATTGTTCAACCTTTTGTAACCTGTTGCTATATCTGAAATCTCTGACGGGTTGATGCTTTCCACCCTTGTCTTCCACCTCGAATTCGCATCGGGTTTCGATTAGGCCATGTAACATTCGCTTGTACAGTAGAATTTGCCCAATTCGTCGCCTCAAGGGGATAAAAAAAGTGACGATTTATGCAAACAGGTGTAAACTCTATAATGGAAGCTCGTATACTTTACCAGAGTAACTCGTTTACGCAGTGCTTTTATTTGCAGTGAAATACAAGTTTATGACGTTATGGCTGAATACAAGAATTAATTCCTCTACTCTAGACTCCTCCATTTAATCTAACACCTTTCAAATCTTGAAAGATTTTCTGCGTTATCTCAGTGAGGAGTCGGGTCGTGCTTCGCACCTCGTGCACAAACTCGATAAACAAATTGGGAGGTGCAACAATTCTTAGATAAAGATCCAACCCTGGAATACTATCTTTCGATTTTTGACACGTTAATACTGACGTCGGGTGTGCCAGACCCGGTTTTCAAAAATAAAAAAATACCTCTTCCTTCAACTCCAGTTTATCACGAAAACTGCACTGCAAATATAAGTCCCACTGAGCAGTTTGAGCACTAACGAAGTTGCTTTGCTCAAATATCATAAGATTTTTGATGAAAAGTAAGTAGGCTAAATATAGCGAAGGTGTCATATATGCCTGAATTGAATTACTCATAAAAAGAAAATTATGGGTGTGAAGAACTTCTTTTGTGTACTGCTAACAAGACCGCAGAAGCATGCGCTGAGTGAGTTTCAGCTTTTTACATCCGCCTGGTACTTTTCCTCCCTTTAACCATAACGTGGGTTAAGCTGACCCAACGCCACCTCACACTAATACTTTCGTCGGGTCTGGCGGGGTCTGCCAGACCCGAACTCACTCCCTGCGCAAAATCGAAGAGTGTGGATGACCGTAAGCGCACCTATTTACAAGTAATACAAAAAAAGAGGCTACTGAAGAGTTGAAAGCGCGCAGACGCGCGATTACGTAGTTTCACGTTAATGGCCTCATTTGACCCGGGTCTGCCAGACCCACGGTAGTATTCCAGGGTTAACTTGTTTGAATCTCCAATCTGTTACATCAAAAGCGAAACCACAAATGACGTATTAACCGAACAAAACGCTTCTAAGGGATAGAAAGAGGTGACGAATCAGGTGAACAGATATGTACACAAAAGATAGGGTATTTGCCGGGCCCGACGAAAAAGTGACGAATTGAACGATGACAAATTAGACAAATTCTACAGTACTTCCCATTCTCTTTCTTTAAACACCACTATCAACTTAGCCGAAACGGAGCTGTTTTTTGGTCATTGATCGAATTTTTTTCAAATGGCCGAAAAAATTACGTCAATTTGGTCATAATGCGTTTTTTCAGTCATAAAAAATGTCCAAAACGAAAAAATGACAGCTTTTTAAGCTATTTCGGACAAATGACCGAAATGTCTCAGCAAAGAACTTAGAAACGCAGGTATAGTTGACAATACATCCACCCAGAACCTCCAGTTAAACTCTACATTCATGTAATGTTTGTAGAACAAAGCTTTCATTTCAATGTTGAAAAATCATGACAAATCATTCAATCAGCTAGCAGCTGCTCATTCGTGCCACTCGTACAAACATTTTTTTAAACTTGCTGTTCTTTTTTCACCATGTCTTTGACGATGTGAAGCCAATGATTTTGCTTCCTCGTGAAGTATACCTTTATTGCATTTTTGTGGAAAGAAAAAATATTGTGAGCAACAGTTTAGTGAACACTCACCTGGGTATTAAAAATGAACTTCTGAGATCACTCAATGTGACCCTGCAATTGGGTCATTTCACGTCAGCTGATCCAGGCCATGCAACCCACCCTCTCAGATTTTTATGAAATTCGGTATGCTTGTAGAACTTCTTTTCCTGATTCCAAATATACCATTTTTTTCAAAATCAGCCAAGTAGAACCAAAGTTATGAGTGTTTAAAGACGGCCACTTTTTGTGTTCACTGAAGCAGAAAATTCATGAAAAATTTGGTGGTCTGACTTCATAGATCTATAACTTGACTAATACTAACTTTTAGACCTTATGGTTTGGATATATTGTAGTATCAGGCATATTTCACCCAATTTAGGAAGTACAAGTTCATTGGACATGGGTTTCTATGTGTAACCCATGGGTAAACTATAGGACCCCCTGTGTTCACACATGCGTAACACCATTTTTGATTGCTTATAACGTTTGTTTTACCAAACCAATTCAAATGTGCCATACATCATTTTAAAGGTCTTGATAAGTTCTACTTAGGTCACAAAAAATAGTGGCTTATTGAGTATTTCATATAACAATTTGAGAGCGCAGTTTTACCTGAAAATAGGTCTATTTTTTAAATCAAACAATTAATAAAGACTAAGAAAGCAACAAGTTTGTCACTTCCATTGTTGTTTGTGGTTTTCAGTCACACTTAGTCTGTTGACATGTCCACTTTCATTGCGGCAAAATTGTGGCATTTCCATGATTTTGGCTTTTTTCTTGCCGAGTAACGCTGCAGATTGAGGCTTTTTGCGGACCTGTTGAATAGGCTTGTCTGCTAGCCTGGCCACAATGAAAAAAGCCACAATTGCTAATGAACATGTGAACAGACTGACTAGGCCTGTCAGTTCCTTCAGTTGAACTTGATGGCTTTTTAGTTCCTCTTTTGGTAAAATTTGAAAAGTTATGCTGGTGTTTTTGAACAATATGCCACCATGTCATTGGTATTCAATATCTGATTCTCCAATGGCCGCCGGAGGCTTTCCATAGCAGTGGATCTTTTCAGTACCAACAATGCCATCGCATGGAGATTTCCCATGGCTTGTTGCAAAAAAAAGACCACTTTTGAAATTTTCTGGATCAGCTGACGTGAAATGACCCACTTGGGACAAAGCACTTAACAGTTTTATATGGATTCACATGTTGTAATTGGTACACAGCATGCATTGGGTCAAAGTTGCACCACAACAATTTAAAGAACTGTCTATCCTCTTTCATGGTCAGTAAATAAAATGTCAATGTCTGATTATTGCAAACGTGTTTGAAAGAGTGGTCAATGCAGACTGGTGTGGTTGTTACTTACACAAACTCTTTGCAAAGAAAACCTGCTCATTACTCATGAAAGCAAGCAGCTTATACTGACACACATGACGACGCCAACACTAAATTATCTTTCTCACTTGTTTCTTTGTATCATCATCCTGGACTGGATCTCCAAGAAACAGCAGAAAATTGTACATTTCCACCATACAGTACCACACGACTCTTTCTATCAGTCGTTTACAGGTCAAGTTGGGTCAAATTCACACTGGCTTGATCAAAATAACTTTAAAGCACTTTTAAGTGTTGTTTTCAGATTTCAAATCAACCTCAGACGTGAACTTTGAATGCAATGTATACACAGCAGCCAGCAAGCACAATGACAAAATGGTCATGATGTAGTTAGCACCCATCATATATTTAAATCCAGATTCTTGCACCAAACTTTTTTTTTCTTTTGTAAGTGCTTCATAATCAGCTTGTTTATATCGGAGTTTGTCTGGCACCTCTTCCACAGTGTTAAATTTTCCTAAAGCAACTAACATTTTTTTGTCAAACCATGTTAAGACTTTTTCCTGGGGTGCATGTTGCTTTGCTTTCTTTTGGTGGCGCAACACATCCAACATTCCATGCATTGGTTTATCCACAGTTTCTTCAACAATTGCTCCTTTTTTTTCAATAGAAGGTTGAAATTTTTTGATTACAGTGTGGTGTTTGGCACCAGAAGTACCAGAATTATGACGACATAAGGCTACAGTGAGAACCTGCTTCCGCAACCACACATTTTTTTGTATTGCAGTAATCAGCATGTTTAATAGTAAGAAAATATTCTATTGCAAATAATAGCTGAAAGTGCATGCTACATTATGCAGTAAGTTGCTGTATGTACCATTATGTCACATCTGTCACATGAACAAAGCAGTTATGAAAATCACAAATTCACCTTTCTAATCACAACACAGCTATTGTCATAAAGAATAATAGACAGCATTTGTACGATATCATGGATTGCGAAGAGTCTGATAACAAATGTGAAAGCAGAAATTTAAAACAAAACAAATAAAATTTTATGGATTGAAACTAAATGCAAATATTCCAGCGCAAGATAACACTATATAAATAAATTATGAGCATGAACTAATTTCTTGGTATGATTGAAAATTGTGCTGAAACTTGCAAAAATATAACTTTTGCAATGAAGTGCATTGACTTGCAATACCCTTCACTGCAGTGCATGTCACTAAGCTTACTCTTCCTTCGCACATAAGTGAGCTACAAGGTGCTTTAATGCAACTGAGTCTAATTGCACTAAAACTTCACAATTTCTCAAGGGGTGACAAAAGCTATCTACCCTCTAACAAAATTTGGCCCCTCAAATGAATTAGCAAAGAAGCTTTAACTTATAGATATGTCCTTATTGGAAGATAAAACTTAGTGAAACGGCAAACATAACTACTTTGATGTTATTGCTGCGATGAATGCTTGTTTGTTGTCAATCTCTATGTGAAAACTGTGGAAATCAGGGCTGCAGAGCCATCGTGAAAATGACACTGCTTCGGCGCTCTTCTGTTCATTAATATGGCTCCAGATCGGGAGCTCTTAGTTTTCACAAATGTAGCTCCGGCTCCAGAGCTCTTACTTCAAAACATGGCTCTGGCTCCAGCTTCTGTTTATTTTTACACATTAACATTTGCAAATGTCTTGGTGTGCCTCAAAATGGATGGATAATGAAATATACCAAACCAAGTACACAAAAGTAAAAGAAGATGAGGTTAATCTGGTAGTTACTTTTCAATCAGAGCTCTTACCATGAGAAAATCAGGAAAAAAGCAATAATCACAGGTTCCGACGATTCAGAGAACAGTTACAGTAGAATTTGCCTAATTCGTCACTTCAAGGGGTTTAGAAAAAAGTGACGATTAAGGCAAAGTGACAAATTATGCAAATAGGTGAAAACTATCACAGAAGCTCGTATACTTTATCATAGTAACTTGTATACATAGTGATTTCATTTGCAGTAAAATACAAGTAATATGACATTACGGTTGAATGCAACAATTCCTCTGCTCTATCTAGACGCCTCCATTTCAGCTAACACCTTTTAAATATTTAATAAACTCTCCACGTTCTATCAATGGGGAGTTGGGTCACGCTTCGCACCTCGTGTATAAATTTGATAAACAAATTGCGAGGTGCAACAATTTTCAGATAAAGATCCTTTTTGAGTTCCTACATGTACGAGCTGCTTAGACATCAAAAGCGAAACCGCAAATGACATATTAGCCGAACAAAATGCTTCTAAGGGATAGAAAGAGGTGATGAAAGCTTTCTGTAGACTAATGCTATAAGGACAAGTGAAAAAGGCCCTTAGATTTGTAGATAATACCAATGACATTAATGGAAAACATGACATCACTGCAGACAAAGGAGTTAAAAGAAAAACACCCAAAAGCAGCAGAAATACAACAATCTGTCATAAGTAATAAGCCTGAAACCAAAACAGAGAGGGTCATCTTTGAAAACATAACTCAAGATGAAATCGCATCTAGTGCAATGAGCTCATCGGGGTCTGGAAGACCACCACAGATTGACATTGACATGGAAACTTGGAGAGAATTCATTTGTTCGGAATCATTTGTCACCCATTCACAAAAACTAGCTGATGAAATCGCCCCCTAGCCAGATGTCTAGTAATGGACTTTATTTCACGTGATCACATATCAGCTCTGCTCGCATCCATATTTGTTCCGGTGAAGAAAAAAGACAATGCCATTAGGCAAGTAGGTGATGGCGAATGCATACGCCATATCATTGGTAAAACAAACACAAGGTTGTTAAAGGAAAACATCATGTATGCAGCGGGAACACTCCAGACATGCGCCGGACTGGAATCAGCGATCCACTCTGCAAGAAGTTTCAAAGATCAGAATAGTGAATGCCTGCTATTAGTTGACAGGGTTGCCAGATTGGTCATTTTTAGGCCAAATTTCAGAAATTTGGCCTTGTTTCAAGTTGGTTGGCCTAAAAAAATTTAGTTTGCCCTTTGGCCTCATCTTAAGTTGACTGGCCTCAAAATATGTGTTTGGCCTATTGGCTCTTTTTTGTTTTTCTTTAATGCTGAAATAGGTTCTTATGAAGGAAAATATTGCTGTTCTATTTTCTTTCAGCAACACATTAGCAAAATTTTTTTGATAAATGCTATAGCAGATGCCTGCGTTCTGAAATTAGTAATATTTGAGTGATGCTAGATTCGAAATTAAGTTTTTGCGTAATCACTGGAAATGTGTGCACTCACTAAACTGTGACATAGTGTCTGTTGTGTTGTAAGCACTAAAGAGTCTCAGTTCTTTGCAGACGTCTTCACGATAGAAATGTGATAATTATATTGGAGTGGAAGGGCTCTTTTGATTCTAATCGTAAGTACAGGGGTGAATCGGAGAGATTTTTGTGCAGAAAGCTGCAGATGTATCGGAATGCACACTGTCGCACCATTTTAAGTGTGGAATTTCACAAACCATGAAAAGTCAGAGATCAGTGCTCCAATGCAATGCCAAGCAAGATTTAATTTTTAATTTCAGAGAAAATTTGTTGATATCCTTGCAATTTAGATATTTTGTGTGAGGAAAGAATGGCAATACCGAAAATAAAGTTTGGCTTTTTTCTGGCCTTTAAACAGTCGGTTTGTCTTTTTTCTGGCCTCTTTAGAATTGTTTGGCTTTTTATTGAAATTTTCATCTGGCAACCCTGTTAGTTGATGCAGAAAATGCATTCAACAAACTTTAACAGAAAAGTCAGTCCAGAAAACATCAAAAGACTGTGTCCACCCATTAACACTTACCTGTTCAGCAACTACAGCACTCCTGCCACCCTATACCTGGAAAATGGGGCCCACGTAATGTCACAAGAGGGTGTGACACAAGATGACAATGCAACAATGGCAATGTATGCTATCACCACACGACCACTGATACAAGCACAACACTGAAACAACAATTGATGATGTGAAACAGGTATGGTTTGCAGATGATAGCTCTGCAGTTAGACCTCTGGAAGGCATCAAAAAATGGTGGGACTACTTGTAGGCCAAGGCACCCGACTTCGGGTACTGCCCAAAACCTGCAAAGACCATCCTCATATTAAAAACCAATAGTATAAAGAAATCTGCACAAAAACTTTAGAGGCACTCACATCAAAGTCACAGACCAAGATGAACGCCACCTTGGAGCAGTCATCAGGACAGAATCATTTAGGGAGCAGTTTGTTAAAAACAAGGTTGAGGGTTGGGCAAAAGACCTTCAGATGCTATCAGATTTTGACCAAGATGATCCTCAAGCAGCATACTCAGCATTCATCAAAAGGATTATGCTCCAGATGGAATTATTTCCAAAGAACAGTACCAGACACAAGTGATATATTTGAACCACTGGAAAACGCCATCAAAGATCAGTTAATTACCACTCTGATAGGATAAGTGATGCTGAAAGACAAATACTAGCTCTTCTTCTCAGGCATGGTGGGCTAGGTCTGACAAACAAATCCTCAGGAAACTGCCAAGATAGAACATGAGTGACTACTCCATTCCAATCACTGCAAAACTAACAGACCAAATTCACAACCAAAAACTTGACCTCGAATACAATTCCTCAGACAAGCAATACATCAGAACTACAAAAAGTGAATTAACGAAAAGAACGCAAAATGCCAAAATACCTGTAACGAACTACTTAGAGGAACTGACCCCGAGCCACAACTTTGGAAGGTGCAGTGGAAAAAAGGGCATCTTCTTGGCTGTCAGCCTTGCCAAATGTGATCAGATATGTATAAACAAACAATAATTCATGGATGCTATCTGCATGAGATATGGATGAAAGCTGAAGGGTATACCCACCCACTCTGCCTGTGGAGAGACAAACTCTGGATCACAGCCTCATATGTAAACTGGGCGATTACGCTTCAGTGAGGCGCAACTCAACTGGTGAGAGACTCTTGAGGCACAGATACAAGGGAGGTATGTAAGGACGCTCAGACAGAACCTGCACCTTTGCCAATCAATGGCAATGATTTTGAAAGAAACGTTTATAGGTAGTGGCTACGGAAACGCCTCGCATGATGCGGTTCAAATAAAACGCTGAATTTGTCACTGAAATGGCACCGCTGTGGTAGCGTAGCGGTAGTATTTACGTCTGCTATGCACTGCAGGGGCGCATCCAGGGAGTTTGTTTGGCTGGACATGACAGGCCCCTTTGTACCGCAAGGAGGCTACTCAGCATTCAAGCCGATGATAGAATATCAAATGCTACCACTGCAGGTCTCTTAATGTGGGCGGTTTGGAATAGGCAACAACCTACATTTCCCTCCTAACGTTGCATAGTATTATTACGAACCAACAACGTCCCTGCCTTGTCTAAATAGCCCCTGCGCAATGACATGAAACAATTCAGGTTTTCGAACACTTTGAATTGATATTGCGTTGAACGCACATGTTTCAGAATTTCCTCCTCTGGCAATGCCAACTCCAATCCAAGCAAAGCTGTCAGAAGCTTGCACACTGCCACGCACATGCAGAGCTGTTTTGTAAAATTTCATTTATAATAATAATAATGATATTTTATTGCAGACTCATGGTCCATATCACAGACACAAGAGCACAAAAAGTGTTTTGCTGTACATCAGCGCACATTAGAGTAACGGTGTTAGCACATGACCAACACTGGGAGGAGCAAAGCAGTTTATCCTCTCCACAGCTGTATCGTCATTCGCAAAAGCACAGAAAATGGATAACCATATAGTAGGGCATTGCACAACCAGTGTTAGTACGTGTCCAGCCTTGAGACAAGCAAGACCTATCCCAGCACTTCTTACTTTTTTATGCTTGGTGTGTACACAGTGTCCACATATTTTACTACGCAAAAGCAATACTGGTGAGACGCATACTCGGAAGCAATTCACAGACAACTACTGCATTTGTTCTCCATACAGGAGTGTTGAATAATTGAGGAAAAATGAAGATTTGTAAAAAGCATCAGACATTTGAAGCGATCGAATAAAAAAGCTGGATGAAGATGAGCATTGTATAAAAAATCGATACAAGTTGTTTCTTAGCACAGCATCAAAGGTCGTGACACAATGGTTAACCTGGTGTGGGCGAACACACATTTCTGGGTATGTAATGCATAATTCGATAGGTATTGTTATATGCAGCACGTAATCGCTTCGTACTAGTCTGCGTGTATTTGCTCCACAATTGGCAAGCATGCATTGGCATGCAATAGGCACGAAATAAAGTGTTTTTTACTGCAGGAGTGCACTGATCAAAAATGCCTCTGAGTTTGTTTGCTGCACAGTATAGTGATTTCACTTGTCTCCGAATGTCATCATCATCCTTCAATGATGTATTTATCCACACACCAAGATATTTCACTTGGTATAAAATTGTACACGTACACCATTTAGAAAAACATTTGATGGGGCAGGTTGTTTATACTTTTTTGGGCAAAAAAGAACACCAATTGTTTTGTTAAAATTAAATGATTTCGTGTTCAGCAGCATAATCACCACAAATATTCAGAAGACATTGCAGCCCACTAATACTGAGGCTGAACACACATATATCATCAGCAAACTTTAGATGATTCACAACCATATTTCCCACAGTGCATCCCACCCTGGCTGATCCCAGCTGGGTTGAGAGTTCATCCAGGTACACGGCAAATAAGTATGGGCTTGTTGCAACCTCTCCGGTGGTGTTGCGTTGATTGTATGATTCACCACGAAGGGGATGTGCGCGAAGAACAATAACATATGTTTGTGGCGCGAACAACCAATGATAGAGTGATCTCGTCGGGTGATCTCTATTGTTGCTTGCTGCCACGGTGCGAAGCTTTGCGCACATGCCGCTCGGGATTTCCGATCGCAACAGGCTCAGGACTCCCCCTTGCCTTACCCCATTGGTTACAGTAAAGGGGGATGAGTAGTTGGTACCCCATTTTACTTGCATGGTTTGTTGCCTGTACCAACTCAACAATAGTCTTACTATGCACATAAGTACATTGCGCTTAATTAATTTAGCAAACAGCAGGTTGTGATTAGTTCTGTCCAATGCTTTAGATGCATCTAAGAAAGCTGAAAACACTGGAGTCTCTTTGTTTACATAATAAGCCACAGTCTGTTTAAGTAGAAAAATACACATGTCAGTGCCATGTTTTGGCTTGAAGCCAAACTGGTTGTTTGTTGGGGCCAAAAGTGGGGAAATGCATGCCAAGATGTAGTGTTCATACAACTTGGAGATGATAGTTGCATGGGAAACAGGCCTATAGTTCCCAGCATGATAGTTGCAAGGGAAACAGGCCTATGGTTCCCATTTCATGGCGAGAGGAAACAGTGTCCAATCGTGATTGTTTTGCTTTGCAGTTTCGGCCTAAATTTTATCTGGTGTTTACCAGAGGTGTACAGGAGCCGGAGTGGACTCCAGCCTGAGTCTTAACGAATTTCGAAAATAAGAGTGGAGCCGGGGTTGATTTTGTTAAGGAAGGGCCGAGCCGGAGTGGAGCTGGAGTCATTTGATGAATATGAGGTTTATTTGTCTATAACTGATAATTATTATCGCAGGTAGCTTTGTTTTTTTTTACAAAGCATGTATTGTATTGTTTCGTAGCTATATGACAATTTAATGTTATAATGTAAACTTCAAATGTGAAAAACTACTTCACCGGAAGTCTAAAAATTTAAAACAACTTGAATGTAAGCAAGGTTAGGTTGGGGAGTTTCATGTGTGTAAAGATTTGGACAGTTTCTTGTTGATAATGATACGTTGAAAATCTATTGGCCAATAAAACTTCGCTCACATAAAAAGTTAAGCTAGTGTCTAAACAACCGTATCCAGGTTTACGTTTCGGAAGACAAAAAGACCGTATCCCGCATCCACTTTTCTGCCAAATTAAAAACAGAGTTGGACAAATTCTCACTACTGTCAACATGGTCGACTGGGAATTAAGTGACTAGACAATTGTCAGTTCGTGTCATTCCTTTATTGTATTTCAATTTTCTTTTAATGTGGCCTATTTACACAAGACCGCATGCCAAACATTTTAGATCCCTTGTGATGAACATTTCGAAAAGCAGACAAGCGTCTACAATTTTAAGCTTTTGGACTAGGGTCAGATTTACTGCAGGATTCAGCGTTATTGTTTTGTGTTAGTGTTTAGGGTTATCATTTAGGGTTAGGGTTCAGTGTTAGTGTCAAGGGGTAGGGTTCAGTGTTAGTGTCTAAGGTTAGGGTTAGCGTTTAGTGTTGAGGGTTAATGGTTAAGATTTAGGGTTGAGGGCATAGCGTTACAAAAAATTAATAGCCACCTTAATCTTTCAATCTGAGAAGCAACTGACATGTAAAGAATAGGTCACATATTTTGCAAAGGTCAGCAATTTGATTTGATACGTTTTTTTAGTCTTTTTAATAAAGCGAAAATCAGATACGGTCGTTTAGACAATGCCAAAAGTTTATAGCATTCACTTTGGAGTTTAAGCTGGAGACGAAGTTCAAAATTTGAAAATGTTTCGGAGTCGGAGTATATTCAACTGAAACAGGAGTGGAGTCGGAGCCAAAAATTTCAGACTCCCTACACCTTTGCTGTTTACACCTACTAGGTTACCACTAAATCAAATATGTTTAGGCCTTCCTCAGCGTCACAGGATAACACTAATTGGAGGACTGGCGGGCCGGGGCAGGTTGGAGGGCTGCTGTGTTTCCAAATGACAAACGTGAATTTTCGGCAGGCTGCACAGAAGACAGAAGGGCGAGCCAGCAGGCTGCACAAAAGGATGGTCTGGTGGGATGCGAAAAAGGATGGGGCGGGCTGCAGAAAAGGGCAGCCCTCCGGCCCGCCCTTTTCCGCAGCCCAGCTTAATGTGCA
>Ga0210059_1002904_pt1 | contig 27137 bp, 24 predicted proteins | sample Ectturendosymbi2_FD_188042 | JGI IMG/M metagenome (GOLD analysis project Ga0210059, IMG submission 188042) | Ecteinascidia turbinata endosymbiont from Florida, USA - Sample 2 (SPAdes) (version 2) | ecosystem: Host-associated > Tunicates > Ascidians > Unclassified | place: Key West, Florida... | reverse complement strand
ACTTTAGTCAGACCTCTATCCTTTGACCTGTCTGGCATGGGTGGCCCTGCTGGGAGCTTGCACTCCCGCCAGCATAGCTCTAGGGGTCACAGAGGTACGCAAGCCCCTCCGCCGCGACAAGGCAGTAGTCAGTAGTCAGGAGAGGAAACTGTGATACCTGTAATAATTTGCAAGGATTGCATTTCGATGATTGTTGCAAAAAATACCACACTGTTTAATAGCACAATGAAACGAAACCTACGCTTTCACTGTCATGAAAAAATAAATGCATTTTTTATTCCGTCCTGATTTTCTGTTTGAAGCTGGTGATTGCTTGAATTTGTGCTTGTCGTTCCTCATGCAATGTATAAATGTACATGTCTACAGTTTAAAACAATTGCTTGGGCTTACTAAAAAACAATTATCATTTCATGTCTTTCCTTTTCAAAAATGTTGATGCTTAGAAAAGTAAGTAAAATTTCTAGGTGTGGTTAAGATTTCGTTCTTTTTCGTCCTGCACCTCATGCCATGAAACAAAAGCTCAAAATATTAATGCAGATTCCATATAGCTCGCAAAAAGTAGAACAAGTTACATATTTTAAGTTTTATTATAAAGTAAGTGCTTCAAAAGTTACGAACGATCAAGGAAAGAGTGTAACCAAATGCAAATGCGACGCGTCGCGACAAAGCAGATCTTTTTGGCACCATCCATGGGATGCTTGCAGTCCGCTAAGGGCACTAAGCAACTCATTTAAATGCAGACGAATCCGCATTAACTGTTAAGAGTCGGAAAGCTACGAAAGCAACAAATCTTACAGATGTGTTTATCTGATGTATTTTAACGAACGACGACATACAACCTCAAAATTACGCGCTCAGTGAGAATCAAATTCCAGACATCTTCCAATGCAAACACAATATCAAGACCACAAAAAAGAAACGATATGAAACTATGAATATTTACAACAGAAAGACTTTCACTAATTACTGTACTGTTCTGGAACTTCAGCGAACAACTTTTCAAACTCAGCAAAGAGTCAATGCATTTCAGCACATTTCGTGTCTTAGTTTGCATCTTAAACATGGGCGTCCGAAGTTTTTTCCAGGGGGGCAACCAGGGTCCTACCAAGGTTAGGTGGCGCCCGGGGCAAGAAACGAGTTTGGCGCCTCCATGTTCGAACCTAAGGTCTTTCGGGAGCAAATTTACTGCATTGAAGAAAGTTCTTGCACCATTGTTAGGCTTTTCGGCGCCTTTCTGGATTCGGTGCCCGGTGATTTGTGTTTTTCTTGCGCCCCTCGTTATGCTCCCGGGGCCAACCATGGTGAAGGGTCATTTTGCAACTCAAAACTAACAGAAAAACATTTTTCCACGAAAAATGAATAAGAAAAATCGAATTTCCAATTCCAAGGTAGTCAAGCCCCCCTGCCTGCCCCCTTCCGATTTGAGCTCGATCAAATACGAAAATCTTTGCTCTGACGTGTACAGTACGTGGTGGTCATGAGCACCAGTTGTCTTAAGGCTTTATTAATGCAATTTGCTTATACTGGGGAACATATACAAACCAATCCAAAAATCCCCATGATAGAGATATGTTTTGAAATGCGTTCTGGTACAATCTTGCTGAAGGAAACTTATTATCCCCTTGCTTTAAAAATGCGGTTCTTTAAATTGTGAAGTTGATGAAGCTGGCGCGTCCTGATCAATTTCATTTGTAGATTTACATTTACTTTCATCAAAACAAAGTGTTTTTGTACGTATTTCCTAGATCTGCTGTAAATTATATTGTCTGAGATATAAACGTGTATTAGATGTTGGAATCAATAACAAAGTGGTGTCAAACAAGTATCACAAATAGGCTACTCTTGCGCTTTGACCAATATGGCAAAACTCTGATCAGTGTTCAGGTGTCTGGTTTTCCCTCAAGGTTGAGAATGAAATTTTTGAAAGTAGGCTACTGCGATTCTACTGTAGCAGAAAACTTTCGCACAAGAGTACAGGACGTTCATGCAGAGCGCAGCAGATTCCATCATATCACTCGAGTGAATAAAACATGACATCTAGCGGTAAAATCTATCCCTACTATGTCATAGATGTAGCTGCGTGAACCATAGAACGGATTTTCTGAAGTGATAAATTGCTGATTGCTTTAAACGAAAAGTTAGAACGGTTGAAGTTCGCCATTTTATTTATGATTGTTGATAAGAACCAGAGGATGCAAAAACTTAGCAACAGAATGTTCATTCACCCTTCGTTCACCCCTGTTCTTTCATTTGCCCTTGCAAAATTTTCATTCATCTTGGGGTGAACCATTCATCTGGTTAAGAAGCACTTCTGAAAACAACACATTGTGCGTTGTGAACACCTTTTCAGCACATAGATGTGCAGAAGCACATCAGATGCAGAGATTCTTTGGCCAACAACCCCTATTTGACTTCCGCATAGTTTTAGCTGACTTTTACTTTTCAGTGTAAGACGTTCGTTTTAAAAGGGATGAAAAACTGTCGGCCGATCACCACCTAGTGATCTGCAGCTAGCATCTGCAAAATTCGCCAGGGCATACACAAACGTCCAGGACCAGGAGAATCTACCAATTAAAAGTGGAGGCCCTGGTGGACAAAGATGTGAGAAAGATACCTTGGATGCCCGGGGCCGTCGCCCCGTTCGCCCCCCCCCCCTCTGCACGCCATTGCTGTGAGTAAGTGCTGAAGTCAGTTCCTGACGAATCAATAGGTAGTTGAAAATAAGTGTGTTTTTAGTTGAAAAAGACATGAGTATGCACATTTAGTGGGTCAATTTAATGCTCGATATAACATCAGAGGGTGATTAATTGCCTATCAAAGGTTGACTTCTATAAATGTCATTACCGGGAATCGAACAATCGACAATTTCGAAAATTGCTGTGTTTCAGTTCTAGTTGTGATGTGACCCAAAATGCAGTCTTTCCGCATAAATGTAAGCCCATGTCACAGTGCATGCAAATTTGAATTAAAACTCAAGTAAAAAGGTTTCAAAGTAAAACAACAACGCCCATGTGAAACTAAAGCTGTTACAATACTGCAAAATGTTGTTTACTGATTCAATTAAAACCTTTGAAATGAAACATAAAACACAGTCGCCTTCTTAAACCTGAAAGTGTCTACAATGCAGTTTATATATTTGGTTGATGAACAAATGCAAATTGTTTAGATCCTTTCACACCACATAAGTTGCTGGAAGGTTTTCGTTTCGATTTCATCAGACATTCTTTGCTTCGTCTAACTTTTCACAAATCACTGTTTCGCTTTATAAAAACGAAGTTGTTTCATTGCCGGTTTTATTCCCAAGAAAATAATCAAGTGTACTGCACCCAAAGACTTACTTTTTCTACTTTTGCGATGCTTTTCCTTCACCAACATTTTGATCGTTCGCAATTGCTTATGAAAGAATCTCGTTTGCAGACAACGGTCTGTTTCACAAATATCAGTTCTAAATTTATCTTTTACATTTTTTTCAGACAATGTTTATGTCGGCGATGATAACTACATCATAGGTAACATTGACTCAAAAGGATTCTACAGAGTTTGGTACGAACAGGAAATCTTCAACGCAATTGTGGAGAAACTGAACGAACCATCTTTTGAAGTATAAATATTGTTCATCGAAAATTTCAGACTTTGAATAATGACGCATATATTGTAAAAATTTCATAAACTTAAAACACTGAAAATGTATTCCTAGACTGAATGAATATTGATAGACTTTACGAGATAGTTTTAAAAAATGGATCTCATAAACATAATAAAGCTGTGTTTCCATGAAGCAACTTGCTATGATGAAATAATGCATTTTGTGAAATTTGAACAATCTTAATTATATTTCAAGGTATTTGATATTATTTTTCTCAGGATGTTTCTCCTCAAAATCGAGCGCAACTGATTAATGACGCCTTCAACTTTGCTAGGTAAGAAAACACAACTTTAAGACGAAAAGTGTAACGCAAAAGACCAGCAATCCGACCATTCTGTTTCATTATGACCCCTGATGCTTCTCAGTCTCCCACTCCGTGCATTTTATAAATCGGTATACTTGCAGGTAATGTAGTGGAGTTAAGTGCCGCTCGGTGCCGATCATATTTGTGCTGCCCTTTCCACCCTTAAAATTTGCTTACAGTAATTTAAAATGAAACAGGATCAGGTTCACCCTTATCAAAGATAGAAGGAATATTAAAACATCTTGCCATCAGAATCAAACACTACCTACATACGTCACGTTCCTGTTTGTCCGCCACTGTTCTCATGATTTACTCTTTCTACTTTTCATCCTTTATATATGCATCTGCGAATCCAGGAAATTTCTTTAAATGTTCTTTCCTGCTGGTTTTCAGCCTGTTTTTGCGGTGCACATTTAGAGAAGTGATGGCGGGATACCTACTCTACAGATGTAAACATTTATGTATGTTTATATCTCATGTTGTATCCCCGTCTTTATACTAAAACAAAGGATACAAACTGCCTGTAAAGGCCGTAGCAAATAAAGTTGATAATCTGATCTCAGTAATGTGAGAATATTTCAGTACTCTCTTCACGTTTAAGTAAAAATTTATTTCTTTAAAAATATGTAAAAGGTTTCAAACGGTAATTCTGACGCCGTTTGACCGGGGACATTTTAAGATGTGGACCCATTTGGAAAAAATTTGTCAAATAGGCTAAGTCAGCGATTCCCAAAGTGGGTTCCGTGGAACCCTAGGGTTTCATAGATAAATCTAAACGGTTCCACGAGCTCTACTTTTCAGATTTAAGCAAAAACTGCTGATATGTCCTTTAAACCTTTGGGCGCGTGGCAGCCGCTGTATCGTTTGATCTAGCTAGCTTTCCTTTTCCCCGTTTCTCTCATTGGTGATGCGCAGTGTCGTCACAATGAGCTGGATTTTGATTCCCAGACTGTGACTGTCGTGCTCTGAAGCAGTGTTGCCAACTGGCATATTTTATGCCAAATTTTTGAAATTTGGCATATTTTGGAGGTGGTTGGCATAAATATTTTTGGTTTGGCATATTTGTCAAATTTGGCATATTTTGGCATATTTTTCAACAACCAATTTTTTGACATATGCAAAATGTTGAACCTTAATGATAATGGCCAAAATGGCCATTTTTATTAAGGTTTTGGCCATAAGCTTTGGAAAAATCTGGAAACCCTGCCTCTGTTAGTTGTTTTTACAAGACGTCTTGTTTCCGAGGGTGTTTATTCATGTTGTGTTTGTCAACACAAAACGTATGAACAAGCTAAAACGTTCCATGTAAATCATAAATGTCATTTTGTGAGTAAGGCACAACCTAATAATGAAACATATTTTTACTGTTGTAAAGACTTCAATGTGACCAAAATTGCAAGAAAATTTCATTGTCGGTATGTATAAAGGCAATGTTGGAGAACTAGATATACTTCTACTGCACATATACTACATGGTATTGCAACATGCCATGGCTGTATTTTTTGGTGTGAGATTCTGTACCTTTTTGCAATATATAACCTAGCGTTAGAGAACTTCAGTGTCTTCTGAATATTTGTGGTGATTATGCTGCTGAAAAGGAAATCACTTTTACTTGCAAAAAACTACAGGTACACTTTTTTGGCCCAAAAACTATAAACAACCTGATCCATCGAATGTTTTTCGGAATGGTGTAGAAATATAATTTTTTGGCCAACCCAAAATCTTGGTGGATGGCTAAATGCCTCACTGAAGCATGATGATGATATCCAGAGACAAGTAAAATCGTTGTAGCCTACTGTGCAGTAAACAAGCTCAGAGGCAGTGGCGTAGCTGACAGAGGGGCGAACCGCTTCCCTGGTAGGCTAAATGTAAAAATCGGTCCATACTTAGCCTATTTCTGCACTATACGTTTTTTTATCATCTTCGCATTGTTTTCTGGTTAATTCGGGATTTAGTATAGACATCCACATCCGGATTCACTATAATTTCTCAACTTTTGTTATTGTTGGCTAGTAGGCGAGTGGGCCTGCTTCAGCTGAGTTTTCCCTCTTGGTTCAAACCTCTAATTACGCCACTGCTCAGTAGTGATCGGATCGGGACAGGATTTTTGGATGGGCCTGGGACCCGGCCGGGTTTAAGAATTTGCCGGGGCCGGGGCACGTTCTGCATCCACGTTCTAATTTTGAGCCAACATTTCCGTTGCTTTCCCACGGAGTGGACAACGAACAAAGGTGTGTTGTATTTCATCCATAACATCAGTATGGAATGCAAGTTTTCCGTGCTTTTAATGTAAGTATGCCGCCAGAGAAACAAACGCAACAACTCTGGCAAGAATGAAGAGTTACGCATCACTAACAGAATAGAAACACACAACAAAAGTTTGAGTAACAACTCCAGAGAAAACACAAAAATAGGCTGTTCATATCTGATGAACTCCAGCGACAAAACTTCATGCTGGTCCTTTGCAGGTCGCAGTCATAAGAGCAGCTTTCCTCGTCACTTTGCTCCAGATGCTGTTCTGGTTCATTTGAAAGCCCGGGTAATGAAGCATTATTATACCCAATGACTTTCAGGTTGTGCTTAAAAAAGCAACCTTTGCACATTTTGCAGTCTCAGTCGGTTCCTATTTCGGTTTGTCAAATTACGAGCAATTTTGAACTCACGTTCACTTGCTACGGAGCTGAATGGCGCGCTGAGGAACTTTAACGCTAGTCTTGCCATTTTTGGAAATCTGCTGCTGTTAGTTCTCCAGAACTGCAAAGACCTGTTGTCGCCTTTCAAACTTAGTTTCAAAATGAAAAGCACGCTTGTTTGCACAGCCTCCCCGCAATTTGCTCTCTGGTTTGACATCAAATTGCCTGCCATCCTCAACACCGTTGACTGGCTGCACTTGTTGGCGTGAGACCCAACACATTTCTAACTACGATAAAAGGGAATAGCAAACAATTTTTTTGCTCTTATCGAACCTATAACATTTCGACACTCATGCATAATGAAGTCGCAATAAGCTTTGAGTCATTCAGATCACTCAGACATTGACGCTTCTTGCTTCTGACTGCGAAACATAAACAATCAGTGCCGGATTAGCAATAGTAGCAAATGTAGCAATTGCTACGGGCCCCGCTTTTTTGTGGGCCCCGCGGTCTCCTGCAATAAATCTTATTTATTACATTATATAAAAGATATTTTCAATCTAAGAAATCAGTATTTTGTCAAATTTCCCATCAGTAAAGGTTTTCAATTGCAGGCTGTCTTTGTCCAGAAATTCTTGTTTGATTCCTTTTGTACAGCAGCGTAACAAAAGACATGAGATTGCAGTCACCAGTGTTGCCATTTTAGCTGATTTGCTGCTAAATCTAGCAGGATTTTCTCACTGTTAGCTGTAAAATTTTCAAACTAGCAGTTAGCTGATTTTCTAGCAGGGTTTTACCAACCTTTTGACAAGTTTAGCAGGTAACAAATTTCTGACCAAAATCTATTTTCAACAGTTTTTGAAGATGAAAACTTTTGCAACTTCTTCATCAAAAAATATACTTGTTTATGACGTTTTTAATTGGGTAACACCAGGAAAAAGCACAATCAGCTGCCTGCGATTATTTGGAACTTTTATTATGATGCAACGAAGCTGTTTCAAGCAGATATTTGTATCATAATAGCAAGTAATTAGATAGCATACCTTGGCGAAGATAAAATGATATGTTTTCATCCCACGACACGGATATTTTCAAGTGGTTCAGTTACACTAGTAAGTATAGTAATGTCTGTTAAATAAAACTTCCTGGTAAACCAAAACTGCCAAAAGTTTAGACAAAGATTCAGAACTTAAAAGTTGGCTCAATGCCTAGTGCCTATCTTGCTGATTCAAGAAAATCCTTTTGCGCAGTTTGCAATAATGCAATCATGAAGAAATACTGTGGGCTTGAAAGGCATAACTGCTAGTAAAAGCACTCAGACAGGACTAAAGAACTTTTTGCATGCTCCCTAATGTAATACAGTACAAAGTTTTAAGTTACAAAGACCAGACTTAGAAAGTTTCAGGGCTACAGCTATGCTCCGATTGTTTATCGTTGAGCATTGTTCTACTGTATGAAAACATGCAACCATTTAAAAGAGATCGTCAAATACTGTGTGCATACAAAAAATGAGGTATGCTTCAGTTATATAGCTCAAAATGTTGACTGGAAGAAAATTGTGGGCCGAAAAATGTGTTGGTCAAGATCGGCATCTTCAGCCCATGCTCATTGAGAGCAAGTGCAAGACGAAAAATTAATATATTGCATAACATTATAGGTTTCTTTTAATCATCTTACATTCACGGCTTTTAGCAGATTTTAGGTGAAAATTTGTGACAAGCGTTTTAGCAGAATCTAGCAGCTTTTTGTGAAACCATTTAGCAGATTTAGGTCACAACCATCCGGCAACACTGGCGGTCAGCACGATGCACTCAGACTGTCCACTGGGGCCACGCCTAGTGATTTTTCACTAGATCTAGTGATTTTTCGGCTCATCTAGTGATCTCGTGATTTTTCACTGCAATCTAGTGATTTTTTTCAAAGTATGTATTTCAAGAAAATCGGTTGTTTTTTGTAACTTTCCAACACTTTTTCAAATATTTTTAGCCTTTTTTAATGCGTAAACAATCGATTATATGAATTATTGCTTGAAGATTTGCACCAACAGAACGAATAAGTGTTTCTAATTTGATTTTCTCATTGTTTGCACCTCTGTGCTCTTTTGTGTTAATTGCTGCAATATTGGCCATGGCAGTATTTTCATTTCTCAGCAGGAACACTGCAGTGGAAATAACTTATTAACTGTTAGGTTGATTGCTCTGAATACTCGCGAGTGGTGTCATTTTCTGCTCTTGAGAAACGCTTGAAGGTTATATTGTGAGTATGAGCTTTTCGAGGCTTCAACATGATCTATTTTAGCAAATTTGCAACTGATGTAAAGGTTTTTGGGCAATAAATTAAATAGATACAGCATTTCAAGCAAAACTACGAATTTCAACCCGACAGTTTTCAATCTAGTGATTTGTTTTTCAGATCTAGTGAAATTTTTTGTGAATCTAGTGATTTTTGCCGAGAAGCCTGTGGCAGCACTGAGACTGTCATTTCACGATGCGAACTGGTGGGAGCATGCAGAGAAAGAAACTAGTAGCACGGACGCCGTGCCCGCATAATATGTTTCAGCTGGTGCTGAGGTTTTTTTTAACTTAGGCCCCGCGCTCTTGAAATGCTACGGGCCCCGCGCTACCTTAATCCGACACTGTAAACAATGCAAAAGAAAATGTTACCCCCGTTTCTGCAACTATGCTCGCAAATTAACGTTGCTTTTCATGACCTAGCCTGCATGACCTGGCGATGACAATGATCAGACATGGCACGTTCCTCTGCCCTTTACTTGTTACTAATGCTATATCGTACTCGTGGAAAGTTTGCGGCTAGAAATGTACGCGTCCGTCACAGATTACCTGTTGCATAACAGTGCCTTGAATAGTGATAAACGCCGTTACAATGACGACAAAATTAATGTTCCTCTGTAAGTGCTGCAAACTGAGTTGATCGCGCTAGCAAGAATTCAAACATGGTTTCAACTGAATGACAAAAGAACGACGCAGTGAGAAGGAACGAGAACTTCGGGAGGGAAAGTTGAATGACAATTAACAGAGTGTGTTGATTTTGGCGTCTTAGCGAAAAGGCACTTTGTTCTCAATCCCAACGTTTCCCGTCGCGACTGTTATGCTTACTCAATTACTGGCACGAATGGAGGAAAGCACATTGCACTAACTTTGTCGTTGAGCCAACTGAAACAATGTACTTCTAAACCATATGCATGAGTGAGAACCTTGAGAGAAAATCTGCTGATTTTGCGCGTTCCCTCATCAAATGTTTATGTATTTTGCGCCCCGACCCCCGGCAAAATGTTTTCATTGCCCCGTTCAGGGTCCCCGTCGATCACTACTTCTCAGATTCACTTTCGCTCAGTGCTCACCTGAAGTAGAAAACACTCTTATTCTGTGCCTATTGCATCCAGCATATGCTTGAAACTGAAAGTCTTGTTAGTGTCTGCTAAATTTGAGCTTGTACATATGCAGTATTTGTGAATACAGTGAAACTGCTTTTTCAAAGGTAATGCGTGTAGTGGCCACCACTCACCAGTCAGTACTTAGTGACATAAACGTTACAGCACCGGTCTATTAGTGAAGACATGTCAATAACATCACCCAGCTTTAAAATTGCCTAGTTGTTCCTATTGTGTCCTTTTCCTTATGTACAGTGAGGGCAGCTGGGGTTACAAGTCTTCAGTTAGATTCTCTTAATTGCTATCTTTACCTTTTTGTGGGATTTATTTAATTCTATTTTATACTTCATGCACATCGCAAAGATGATGATGGCATCTAGTAAGCGAAATCTAGAAGCAATTTATACTCTGTAACATCCTAGTATCAAATTCTTTGCTGGGAAACGATTCTTTTCAATAGACAGCCTTAAAATGTATTTAGTCTATATGAATTGTCGATTGTGCAGCAAACTTTATAAGGGGAAAAATTTTTACTGCATTCTAGTTGTATTTTGTTACGAAACGAATTTGGCATATTTTCGCCCTGTTTGGCATAATCTGAAACACAATTTGGCATATGTTGTCTTTGTGGACTTGGCAACATTGCCCTGAAGTTTGACTAACAAGTAGTAGGCCTACGATGTACGATACGGATATTTGGTTGTGCTGATAAGTTGCAAAAAAGGAGGATCATCTTAAGTAAATCGAATCACTGAAAGCCCTGCTAGACTTAAGTGGAGTTCTATTACAAAGCGTTTATGTTTACTTGGCAGTTCTAGCGGGGATTCCTTGACTACTTAAAATAACCTTGCAGTGTTCGGCGGACAGAAAAGTTTAGGAACAACTGGCTAAGTTAACACGAGCTCTAGTTGGCTTGCAGCTACCATCGTGACCTATAAACCTGGTCTAATTGTTGCGTTGGCCTTCTTCCCACGTTCGCTGCCGGCGTACGAATATATCGGACTTAAAAATCGGCCTGAAATAAAGCAAAAAAACGTGTCTTAGCAACGGCATGACTCCTCAGCCGATTGCGTTGAAGAGCTGTTCAAGGCCTCAAAAAACTCTGCAAGTCTTCGAGTCTGCAATGAAACAAATTTTTGGTTTTGGGTTTCGTTTTTTTTGTGAGTGACGTCATAAACTAAAATAAACAAAATGTTAGTTATGTAATGTGGGACTAATTGGATATTTTGTTGATTTTAGGTCATAACGTTTGAACCCGAAACCCCAGCAAGTTATTCAAAGTATCAAAAGGCTTGGATTTTAGCCTAATGTCCAATAAAAATTTGCGCAAAATACTACCATCTAACAGTTTGGGCGCAGGGCCAGATGAAGTTGGCCAAAAATGCCTAAAACACCTCCACTTATGACGTCACTCACAAAACATCCGATACCTAAAACCAATTTTTTTTCTTTGCAATCTCGAAGACTTGTCAAGTCTTTTGAGGGTTTGAATGAACAGCTCTCTAGCGCTTTCGGCGCCGGAGATGTTTCCGCGCAAAGACACTTGGAAACATAGATGAGTGGACTGACATAATTTGCAATCCAGATCCAGTCCTGATTGTTTAAAACTCAGTCCAAGTCCAACCAAAGATTTTTCAAATGCAAAGTCTAAGTTGAAATTAAGTCCAAAAAATTTGAAAAATGCCGCCTTTTCACAACAAAAATACCATGCTATTTCTTTTCCATTAACTCAGCCCAAATCCGGTCCTGATCCTAAATTTTGAAGGGATGTATAGTCCGGATCCAATTCAAAATCAAATAAATTTGCAATAATCCGGATCCAGTCTAGTTTTCCGGCGGTCGGCGAAGCGCGAAAACCTGATCAGAAAGGCCAGACGGGATGCGGGGAATGTTTTTTCGCATTTTCCCGGATTTTGCCAAAACATCAGTACGGTGAATGTACAAATATTAATTTTTCTCAACAATTTCAAATGCAAAGGTATGTTTTTGTCATTATCATTCGATTTCTTGCTGCCTTGTAGATCCAGAGATGTTTTCAATGGCTTTCTAGCCCGATCCGTTCATGAGTTGCAGTTGATCAAATTTTTACCGGCCACTACATTGGTCGGCGCGGGCGTTAAAGAGTTTTAAAAACGGAGCGAAAACCACAGCCAAACGGTCAGAAAACAGGTCCTTTTCTTATGTGAAACTGTATCATCCAAGATTTGGTGTTAAATTCAGGCATCGGTCACACGCAAAAATGGACAATATGTTATTTGCGGCTTAACACATGGAGGCCAGTAAAATTTTTGGAAGTCTGTGATGATAACAGAGTAAATCACTTGGTTTTTGGCATGGCTGTTTCAAGTAAGAATGTTAACCAGCTCTGCATGTTTATCCCAGGCGATGGCCCCTTGCAAAGAATGGTAACATGTTATATCCTGGCAATTTCGCTGAAATTGTATTTGTCTCCATGTGTTAAGGTACACATACTGAGTTTGGTGGAACCGTCAATTTACACTTAATACGGTTGGGACGACTCAAACACCTCGGATGCTTTGCTGTTGCAAAGGTAATATTCGTTCTATTTTGGAATAAAGTAATTTTGGTGTTCCTAGCTGTGCTTATTTGATCCCCAAATGTTGTTTTTCAGCACTTTTCAAAAAGTGATAAGCGTGTTTGTTTGACTAGATGACCGTCATGACCCTTCACCAATCCTATGTGACACAGTGCTGCTCTTTGTTTACGTTGATCAGCTATTTTGTCAGTGTAATTTCGGTTGCTCTAATGTTCACCGACAGTTCGTTTACTAATGCGCGCTGGCTTCTTTATTACCTTTTTTATTAGCAGGGTCATATGAAACAAACCAATCGATCAGTCAACCAATTTTGTTAAAAGGTCATTTTGGTTATTTTTTGTAGGCAGGTCTTTTTGGCTTGTTTTTTTCAAACATGCACGTTTGTTTTGTTTTTGTTTTTTTGGTTTGGTTTTGTAAAATGTAATGCGAATATATTCGTTTTGTTTATATTTTTTACCTGCGTTTGAAATAAACTTGATCTGTCTAACTGCTATGCCATTTTCTTCCAGCATTTCAGTGGTTTAACTGGTATATTATGTTAATCATCAGAAAGATTTCAAATGCAAAAACTACTGAATTTTGAACATAAAAATTTTCAGAAAAATAGTTAATTTGTAAATACTTTTGCTTAAATTGTTTTGCAAAATATTGTGAAAATGCACCTTAAAGATTTGTATCAGATGAAGAAACAAAAAAACTTTGAGTACTGCTGTTGGATCTCTTCCGTGGTAAATACGCTTTATTTCCTCAGCTACACCCGGGAAATTGCCATTGGCGCAGCGTGTTACTTTGGCAGCCAATCGTGTCTTGGCAACGCTACGGAGCTTCATCAATTGTGGATGAAGGATCCGAAAGCGAACAGGTGCAAAGCGACTGAATAATTTTGTTTGAAACAAAAATAGAGCTTTGCTTGCGAAAACCGATCAAAGGCGAAACAGAAAACAATACCCTGTTGTTTGTTTCTTCGCAAGAGCCACTTCGCAAAACATTCATTGCAAGCACATAAAAACAAATAAAATTCTGATGAAAAATTCGAATCAAGAAAACTTTGGTTAACATGGGTCAAAAACCGTCCAAATTTGTTTGAATCGAATTTTCAATTAAAATGTTTATTGCTGCTATATGTAGTGCGCTAGCTAGAAAAATATTTACTCTTGAGTTGAGGAAGGAAATGCAAATAGTTTCATTACAAAAATAAAGTAAACCACTTACCAGGTCCAGGGCCAAAATACGCAAAGGTGCTTTTTTGATGTCTGTGGTCAGCTACGTTGCTACAGTTTCTGATTTTCAGTACAAAACAGCTTATAGCATGCAGCCGTTGAAACGGAAAGGCTGATATCAGCCTCATGAGGTGACTGATTTGGTTGCAATCATTTTTCCATGTTCAATACTATGCGGAAAGTTACATTCAACTGCGAAATATTCTTTGAATAAATTTTGTAACTGCCGTTTCTCTGGTGAGCATAAAATTTTCAAAGGAACTGGAAACAGACTGAGTAACTTCAATTGCAATTTTTATTTCCTCGAATATCTCACAAACCTCTTTACTATTCGTTTATTCGAAAACAGTTTGCATTCTTTGAAAAAGCAATTGCGTGGTCGTGGAAGTGATTAGTCAAACAACCCTTCAAGTCCCATCTCATGGAACATCAAAATTGTTTTCACACTTGTAACTAACATCGGGATGTTAGAAAATTCGTTTGAGGAAACGAGATCAAATTGTACCAATGCTTCAACCAACCAAGCAAATAGTTAGATTATGTGGCCGTGTCGTATCGTTCACTATTCTTTTGAGACTCGGTTTACTTAAATTGTTTATTTCATTGCAGTTTGACAGCTTGTTAGGTCTTGCTCTGAAAAGATGACAAGCTATTTCAAGTGTCAGTGCCACATTATGCTTTGTTAAACATAATTTTCGTATTTTGACTGCATGCAGAGGCAGCTGAATATCACAAGCAAGACTGACTTTGAATCTACAGCACAAGCCCTTGCACCGCGAACCGGTGCTTCCAAAGTTGTACTGATCGTATCTCGTGTTGCTTTTCCAGCATAGCGCTCATTTATCGCTCCGATATTTACTGCTATGGCATAAGAGAGTCTGGATTGGACGAGTGGAATTTTATGGTTGGCCAGTTCGGTGTCACTGTGGACGGAGATGATCAACAGGATTTGCTGTGAGACATATTGTTCGTGTACACAAAGCTATGTTGTTATATCAAAACTTGAAATTATAAATTTTTGTTCTCAAGAATTTTGGTCGAAAAATGTTATTCATTTGTGGGTATTCATTCACTGATGTGACCTCAACAAACGTTATGCATGGCTTGGTTATTCTATTCAATTAGATCATCTCACAGAGTTTCATTGGCAGTGCCCCAGTTAAGTATTGCATAGTGCAGTTCACAAACAACACAGAAATAGTTTTTTTGGATCAGATTCACATTTCCACAATGCTGTACCTTGCACAGGGCAACGCTACTACTGGCAAATTTTCGACCCAAGTAACCGATACGTAAGTCCCATTTCAATGGCAGATTCATTATCACACCTAAGTATCTAAGGCTGTCCATATGCCCTAAAAAATCTAAAATGATAGTGTTTAAGATGAATTTTCAAAAAGTGCATGAATTTGGTAGAAAAGAATATGAAGTTGGTACGGAAGTAATTATATTTTGTATTTACCTCATATGTTGACGAATGTGCCGAAAACCAGACGTTTAAATAAAGCATGGAGCTTTTGCACTTCCTTCTCTTAAATTTGGAACGTTTTGCAACAAAGTGATGATTGACGTTTTCCTTCTTTCAGATATGGGTTGTCATGCAGTAAAGACCCTGCGATTTTGGAGCTGTACTTGGAATGGTCGTTAGATGAGAGCAATTTACCTCGCAATCAGTTGTACAGTGTGTTCACTTATGTTGCCGGCCACGATTATGGCAAATACGTTGCACTTGCTTTCGCTTATAACAACTGGGATCGAATCATGGCCATGTAAGTAACATCTGTTTTTTGAAAACGTTTGTGCCTTTCCTGCATGCGTGGTTCCAATCTGTAAGGCTTTATTCCGACTTATTTGCGTCGCAGTTTTTCAACAATTATAAGAAATTTAAATTTGAACTTCACATACATTTGAGCAGTGGCGTGCAGAGTTCTGGTGATGCCTGGGGCGACTGCTTCATTGTTTGCCCCCCCTACGCAAATTCAGTATTAAACAGTAGTGTATAATGGTCATTGTTACTGGATATGCCCTGTTTGTGACGTCACAATCTCACGTCATCCTCACGTTTGGAAACCAATGTTTGTCGAAGTTTGTTGACACAACATATATATTTTTCTACACGCACTCTCCTTACTCGTTGTTGCACAGTGTGTCTTTGTAATGAAGAATTATCAGAGCTTCTCGTTAGGACATCTGAGTAAAACACACACAACGCCAAGACAGCAGTCACAACTGCAAAAAATCAGGCCGCCCGAATGTCTAGTCGAATAGCCGTCGATCAGAGTGGGCACGCGGCTGGATTGGCGGACACCTAGGGTTGACAGTTTGAAACTTGCAAAACTACACAAGAATTGAGAATGCATATAAATTACGTAAGGAAACTTTTGTTTTTTATCATGTGGTTGTTACAGTGCTGCGGAAAAAGACCAATTGCGTGAATTACGCATTTTGGAAATTTCACTCATATTTCACTTAATCCTTTCTATTTGAAAACTGACGTTCTATGAAATGTGAAAGAATAGAACATGAACAAACAAATAAAAATGTAAAGCAGTTAGTATTTTGTGTGTCTATGATAGCTCCTCAACAGCTCTTCACTTTAATTAGGGCATATTGTCCACAAGCTTTTTGCAGTATTCGTAAAAGATTTCTTTTGTCCATAAGTCTTTCATAGTGATCACAAGTGATTTTTAACTGGTTTGCTGTTTTCCCAAACCCTTTTCAATCAACAGTGTCCACAAATTTTGAATGGAATTTAAATCTGATCAATCTTTGTACCAGTTAAGTAATCGAATGTTTTTCCCCCAAGAGATTCGTAACAACCTCACTTTTGTGACAAAGGGGGGGCATCATGCATGAAAATGTTACAATGATGAACAGACGTACGCATATGTAACTTTTCCTTTAAAACGTTGATATATTTGCTGCACTTTTGGTCAACACAAGGGCCAACATGTGGACAACCCTAATGCCAGCAGGTGACATAGCCCCGCAATCCCTCTGTATTAAGGGGTGTTTCACTGTAAAAAATAATATACACGGTGTTTCAAAAAATTTGACATCATTTGACATGTGAAAATTACAGAAACTATATAGGCGAATCAAATGAAATTCAACAGGTTTAATGTTGACCAAAACAAGATTTAAGAAATTTATAGGCACATGAAATCCATAAAAGATTTTGCAAATGTTCAATGTGCGCGCCGCCTGTTACCCGGCAAACGTCAAGTCGGTAGTCTAGCTCCTCCCAAACACGATGCAGCATGTCTTGGGTAACAGTATCCAGTGCGATAGTGGTTCTTTGTTTGAGCTCGTTTACATTTGCAGGAAGAGGGGGGGGGGCATAAACCAAGCTCTTCACATATCCCCAGAGGAAAAAATCGCAGGAGGTCAGGTGAACGCGGAGGCCATTTCAACATCACACTGTCTTCGCCAACAGCACGCCCGATCCATCTACTTGGCAGATTGTCATTGAGATAAGCCCGCACAGTGAGCTTCCAGTGAGGTGGAGCACCGTCCTGTTGCACAAATTTTGGCCTGTTTATACACATGCTGTGTAAATTTAAAGTTATTTAAACAGGAACTGCCAAAGTTATTAGATTGCAAAATGATGTCACATTTTTTGAAACACCCTGTATTTCTTGTTGATTCGTTTTCCACAAGGTCGCCAAACATGTTGCATGCGAACATGAAGCTGTTGATCCGAAGATTAGTTGGAAAATAGTACCTTGCACCAATCCGCTGATGTCCAGCCAGATACGGTGAACTTTGGCAAAGCTGAAACGCTTTTCATCAGCAAGCGGGATAAACAGAGTTTTTCTGGCTGATTTGCACGCTTTCACGGCAAAACGCAAGTTTAATCGACATAAGACAGTGGAATGACTAATATTTGCGCCTGATCTAAAAAGTTCATTTCAAATTGTTTTGCTAGAGATCCATGGAGATAGCACTGCAATCGTTTGGATAACATCTACATCTCAGCTGCTGGCTTTTAAGGGCCTTCCACGTCTCTTGCAATCAGTATAAATTACTTTTAAAATCTCACTACCGACTGATGTAAAGCAGTTTTAATGGGCCCTAACCTGAAGGATATTTGTTACTTTTGTACACCATTCTTCAATTAATATGTTTATCTGAATTTGTTTTTTGCTTAAATAGTGTACATTTGGCTCATTTGTCAGGTGGAGGGGGGCTAATAATTGAAATCCAGCTGCTTGTGAGATGATGAAAAAACATTGACTTAAGAATGATATATCAAATTTAAACAATAGCATTTTCTATGAAACGTTGTAGTTCGGTATATTAGAAGCAAATTTTTACAGAATATGATAAATTATTTCTATTTATTTCAAATCGTTGATAGTGGTCTTTAACGTTTCCGCAGCACTGTATTGGTGCAATTATTGGGTGGAAAGAACAGATGCGGGTTTGTTTGAGCCGTTACGATCAATCTACCTGAACAGCCACTTATTGACAAAGCTCGAAATGATACACATATTGCAAGCACAGGTGTGCGGCTGTATCAACGCACACCCAGGTTTGCCTTGCCAGATAAAAAAAACGGGACGGGAAACTAGTGATGCATAAAAAATCAGCTAAATCAAGCAAGTTGAAATAGAAAAGTTTGGAAATTTGGCTCAGAAAATCATTCAAACGTTCATAGTTATCATTCACTTATTTTTTGTGATTTTCCCTTCATCGCACAACCTAGGAAAAACCACGTCACTATCAGTTTGATTGGGTGTGCGCCGCACATTTAGAGTATAGGTCCCTGGTATTGAAGATTGTGAGAATTACTGGCACTGGAATACGTAAAAACTAGTAATGACAAAAAAAGTTTCGAAAAATTAAAACCATGCAACATGTGTCAGTAACCATATTTTAGAAAACTTCATTAGTTACAGCATTTTAATTTTTGTAATTTCACTCTTTGGATGCCCCACTGCCGTGAATGGCCGTCGCCCCTTTCGACCCCTCTCCACGCCACTGCATTTGAATTCTTTTATATCGATATATTCTTGGTAAGGTTGCACTTTTTGTTTGGCAGTTATCCGTGCTTTTGTTGTTCAAGCACGCTTTCTCAAAATCCTTTTTTCCTTTTTGTTTGTAAGAACATTTATGTTGCCTTATTTGACTACAGAAAACAACAATTTATTTCTTCGGTCTATTTTTGAAAATATCTAGAGCTTTAAGTTCTTTCCGGGCTGTTCCATAGTTAACTCAATTTCAATGAAAGGGAGTTACAGTGTAGATCTTTTCGCAACCAAATAAGTTCATTATGGGGACGAATTATTGTTGTATTTAAGGCACACGTCATATACAGCCCTCTTCAAAATTTTTATATCGTGGTTTGCTCAATTGAGAGCTTCATTTCTAATTTGTCCTTGTATCTTCCGGCCAAGTGAAAGAAAATCAAATAAAGCACAGAGTAATTGAAGGCACTATCTGTTGTTGCTCCGCAGAACCGACTATGGATCAAATGCCTTGGAAAACCTTTTGTACTCTTCTGCTGCACGACTGTCGACAGAATTCGACGTTCAACTGGTAAGATCTGCAATTTTATAAAAATAAATTTCAAGCTTGTCTTGAAAAACAGTGGGAAGGATGTATTTAACATGCTTACCTAAAATCAAAAATGTAACCGGAGAAATTGTTTAACTTCAAGAAATGCTCCCTGGGCAATGCATACGTCACTGCTGCAGCCACATTTAATCATTTGTGAATATATCAAAAATAGATCAGCAATCTTGACCATTATCACAATTGAAAATCTACATTTGTTTTTATGCCCAGGAAGTATACTCAGAAGTACATAAATCAAAAAGAAGCTAGGTGACAACTAGCATAACAGCCATCTCGATTACCAATGATTTCGCTGAATGCTTTATCACCCGAATCCCGTGCCCGAATAGGATTCTTCCGTATATCACAAAACTTGCAAAAGTTTGTAAAAAGGATAGAATGGTCGCAAAACATGATTTGTCAAGATTACATACATTTCTTGTAATTTTCACTTGTGGCTTGATGTAAATTGCAGTTAAAATTTTTTCTTAAAGTAAACTTTATCAAACCACATGTGAACATTTCTTAGGTGTTGACACCTTGAACCTAATTTTTCTCGTGGCCTGTCTTTGAGTCAATCCATTAAAAGACGATCTTTGAGAAAATAACCAATGACAGAAAAGCTTTATTTTTCAAAACCTAGAAATTAACAAACGTTGCTTTAACTGCATTTCCAAATACTCTTCAGTTTCTTTCAAACGTTGCGATGATGTCTGAATGTAAGTGAATTAATGTGAAGTTTAGCAACAAAAACAGTTTGTGCACCAGGGCTGTTTATTTGCTTTTGCAGTTGGAATCATTTAGGTCATTGGTGCCTGACAGTCCGGCGTGGACGACGAACATCAACAGCTACATTGGTACAGTAGAATCCAACATGGAATGGAGAAGCGACAACGAACAAGATATAGCTGAATGGTTGGGAAGCAAAGTCACCTTGAACATTCGCACACACAGGCCACGTCGATACAAAGCCATTGAAACGGATGATATTCACAATGGTTTTGAAAGAAAGTTTGGCAAGCGTTTTCCAAACAAATTGACTTTGAAACGTTAATTCTCTGAAGAAAAGCGTTACAAAGCATTCATTTACACATTTTTGGTTAATACAATTACTGATTAAGTCATTCCCACAAAGAGAAGCACATCTGGTTATATTTTATTGTAAAACGAAAGAAAAGCATATTTTTGTCAGGACGTTGCGTCGCTCGTCGTTTTTATAATTTGACAATAAAAACATCAGGAAGAGCAGATGGATGGAACAGAGGAAGACTCAGATGCCGTGGGAAATTACAAAGCAGAGATGCAGCAATCAACGATTTAAATGACGCAAAATTGAAAGTTTCGAAAAACAAGTTCTCAAGTTGTCAATAAATGAAACTTTCCTCTTGGATCAGACGTTTGGTATTGCTACGTCTGAAGATATTGATTCTAATTTGATGGATTTTTTAGACAGCATGAATTTATCAAATATGGCAGCTTCGCTGTAGAGGTCGCAAGGAGTATTTCCTATATTCGGCAATTCAGCATTATTGGAAATCTCGAACAACACTTTTTCAAAGCAACACGCAGCGGTTTTTGTGATGAGAGTGCATTGATAACCAATATGAGATAGGCATTTAAGATTGCATGGAGTGTCTAAAGTGATTATCATGGAAAGAGCCCCAAGTTCGACTACAAAGCAAAGTAAACCTGTGTTGATAGTCACTATGCTTTGCCGAAGTGGAAAGCAGGATAAAAAAATGAAAAGTCTAATACCTAGATAACGAATAAAATGTCACTCAGGGAGAAAAAAGGGAAAAGTCGATTATAATGCTTTTATCTTGTTATGATTTCACTAACAATAAAAAATGAAAGTTTACAAGTTGTTCATGAAAGGTCAAAAATGTATATATAAATTGAAGATGCAAATGCCAGAATCTTACAATTTCCACCGTAGTAAAAACGCAGGTTATTTACTCTACGCAAGCTGTACAAGAACAAACCAAAGTTGGCAAAATATTGCGAAGCATCTAAATCCCGTATTTTTGTCCCGCTATTGCAAACAGTCTTGATGTTTAACAATTACTTGATTTATTTCTTCTGTTCATGTGGCATATTTTTCCTCAATATCACTGATATTGATTTTGGGAAAGACATAGACATTATCCTCGTTACGCCACGCTTTTTTTGTAATAGGGGTTGCTTTGTCATCCGAAAACACGTTTTTTTCTTAAAATGCTTTGGTTTTGTTTAATCCAGTGTCTAGAAAACAGATTTCAAGGGAAGTAATTCAAATTTACAAGGTCGGGTTTGCGTATTGTCTCTCTGAGACACAACGAATCATTAGCAATATCAAATCTGAGAACGATTTTACCTCAGTTGATACTCTCAAGCAGGATGTCCAGCGCGAAAAGCAAACTGTAAAACATTTTGTTGCTCAGAACAAGTTTTGAAAACAATAGTTGCGCTATTTGATGTGGAAAGTTCAACTCTTAATTGCACATCCTGAACTTGAAATGAATGCAAGGCAGGTATCGTAATGAAATGCTTCAAAACGACGGCCTACGTGAAGAACTCTGAATAAAAACTTGGTTTGACACGTTCCTTGGCAATGTTGTTCTGAAATCGTAAACATATTTCGCTTTGTGGGAACGACCTTGGCGTGTACGGCCAATCTGAATTATCAGTTATTTACGAGACGTGCAATTCTTTCGAAATCAATTGGTGTGCAAGTTGTAGGTCATGTTCTTAAAACATTTCCGTTGTTTGAAGGAACTGTCAGCTAGTTAGGTGTGAACAATTTGAATTGTTTGTTCGTGAAATAAATCATCAGCAGGTTTTTTCACATTCTTGCTTCACTAGGAAATGTCCATGACTAATTTTTTGTGTCCTGAGTGACATTCTTAGCAAAACTTCTTATTGTTTTTCTCACGGTTCAGACAAATAAAATATAAGCGCTGTTGACGCAGTAATCGAACGTTTGTTTTAGAGTTAAAAAAAAAAAAAAATACCGCAAAAATCTGCCGACAGCCAAAACAGCATGGGACATGTTCAACAAAACAAGAAGACATTTGTACAAAGCAATGTTTTAACGAATGACTGTGCGAGGCCATTTGCAACCGGTCCAGCAACTCCCAATGGCCAACTTGTTTCACGGGCCAATTTCCATGGGGTGGAATTTTCTGTGAGCCCAGGTTGCTTTGGGATGACACTGTCATGTCATTGAAAACCTTCTATCGCCAGAAATGCTGCTGTGCCTTTCGCTTCGATGCTTGTTTTGCAGCCGAACAATTGTCAGCAAACGTCAATATTTGTTGATACAAGGCAGTGATCCAGCTGATAACGACGTTGCTTTTGTGGAAGCAGCGTTCCCTCATGCCAATTTAATCGCATAACACGACTGGGCGTCGACATAAGTTGAACATTGATCCAAGCGCTGCTTGCCCACGCCCGTAATGGCTGCAAGAGTCCACGGTTGGAACACTGCATAGTCGCATGAAAAATGGTTTGCACAAGGTAAAAACACGCATGTAGTCGCAGTGCAAGAGGCGGTGTAGGGATGTGCACGCGTCCGTGTATACCGGACAAATTTTCTTGAAGGATTGTACGAATTCCAGTTATTGTGAAAGCATAACATCTGCTCATCCATCTTATTTATGTTCGCCACAAGTAAAGATCAATCGGGAAATGTAATTGATATCACGCAGATACAATCAGCACTTACATTCCATGAAGAGAAAGCGAGCAGCAATGTTAATTGACATGTTTGTTGTTGAAACTTGTAAGATTAATGATAACTTTATTTCTTGTACAGGGGCTTCAAACGATTTCCGAATTCATAATTTGTCGTGATTAGATTAACAATTTGCAACATTGAAAAACATCAAACACGTTTGTGTGAGAGGTTTGACTTCAGCTCATCTTTCGACAAATTGTTTTCAATGAAGATAATTAGTTCAAAATAGCTGCCTACACCATCCGCGATTTGCAATGCAAGCTTTTATTTAAAGTTACAAAGAGGATTTACTAATGAGTTGATATTTTTCCCCTGAAACCCAATTGAAAAAGGATTCAGCAGTAACATTCCGTAGTTCGATGTTCAAACTGGTAAACATGAGATTCTGTGAAACCAGAGATTCTTAATATAATATTATGATTGGCCTGTTCATTCTTGTAGCTTTTTGAAAAAGCATGATATTTTCCATGAAACATGAAGCACGTACCTTAAAACATGCAAGTTCTTGGATTATCGATTTTGCAACAAACTAGCAAAAAGTGGAAACAAATCTGAAACAAAATGATGAGTGACGGAACGACCAAATAAGGTCGGAACGTTTCTGGAAAATTTACGGCTGTGGATGATGCGTGAAAAAGCTTTTCCAGCAGAGTGTTTACACATAATAAGCAATTGTGTGAGCGACAGTGTGCTTCTGCAAACAATTTTAGAGGCTTGATAAGCCACGGGCACGTGACTGGCTTGCTGTTGCCGTCAGTTGCTCATAGTTTCCATGTGGCCAGCAAATGCTTGGACGAGATCATCGATGTTTCCAAATATTTTAAGGGCGTAAAATAACTGAATAAATAGATTTCACATCAAGTAATTGGCAATAAAGAAGCAACGAGTTTACTATTTGAAATTTCAACACTGGACCGTTTTTGTGAAGTCATACGTCAGGTGAAATCCAGCTACGACTAAGCACTAAACATTTGTCTTTCACTATCTGCGCATAGCTTCATTAACTTGACTGGTACGTGCTTACGCAGAGCAAACAGTAAGCAAAGACCGTGGTAGAAACGGAACGCTGCTCAGTTTCCTATCTTGGTCTAATTCTATGCAGCACTTGGTGAGTTCGTCAGGTTAAAGATTAAAATGCTGTCGAAAGGAGAATAATTTAAAAATTCTGAACTACTTTCTTTGGCGCTATGATTTGAGAAATTTTTAACATGGAAGTCCACTTCCAAGACAATGCATTTCAGTGAAAACCTTCGTAAGTTTGGCGTTTTACTAAATTTCAGTGCTGCGAAGTGCTTGTTTGGCTCATGAAGAGGAATTGGAAAGTTACAAGAAAACATGTAATGAGGACAATTATTTCTGTGCAAAAGGACGGGGAAAGAGTATGTTAACGACATGCACCTGAAAATGTATGCAATCCTTGAACCGAGATAACTGCTCAGGACGAGAACAAATTCATCTACGTTTGTTCTTCTGCCTTCCATTGAAAACGAGAATTGCTTTTCCAAGTTTTTTTCACAATTTCAATTTATTCAAGAAAGCTTCTTTGATGAAAACGGAATCTTGCTGTTATTTGTATAACCGGGTTTTTATTGTAATGAAACGTGCCGATCAAATGTGAGAAAACTAACTTGAAATAACTGAGTTTTCCACAAAATTAAGAGATCTGCATACATGGCAACTTTAAGAATCTCAAAAAAGGAAGGGAGAAAAATACTGTAAAACAGTTTTAGTGCGTATCACCTTCTGAGCCAGCACTCTGCATTCAACAAGCTGATATCTCTTAGGTGCAAGGTGCAATAAAAGAGGGCTTATTTTATTTACGTAATGGAAATCTTACGTGAAAACAAATCTTGTTCTTTCAGGGTTCCTACGTCAAAACATACAAAAATGATTTATGTTAATGCTTTCATTGTGGACTTGCTACAAGCAGTTAAACAAAAGAATATATTTAGAAACAATTATTCATTTGTTGCTCAGAACAGTGGGGAAATGTTTTTTTTCGATAACACATCTATTGGTTTAATATACAGGGCACTGCTGAGTTAAAAATAATTGTAAAAAATGGGATCAGTGGATATGGAATTTCATGATGGCGGATCCAAAAAGAAGGGTTTTTATCTCAGCAACTGCGCTCTGTTCGGAATAGTTCTTTTCTACGTTGGATCGGTTTTGCTCGTCGGTGAGTAGTTCAACATAAATAAAAAATGTTTATAGCGGTTTGGCGTTTGCAAACCTACAGTAACAGATCAAGTACGTCAACTCAAACCACCATTGAGAAGAATTGTGCCGACATAACCTTTGGTTGTCTAGGAAACGTTTGTATGATTGCTTGCCAAGTTTGATTTCTCTATTTCTGATCGGTCTGCAGAACAGTGATCCACCAGAGCTTTTCTATTTTGAAGGTTTGCTAGTCGGTTTAGTCGGTCGTCCAACCTGCCAGACCGAAGTTGTGGACCCAACGCCGAGTGACATGCCCACCAAACCAACCACAACAACCGGGCCGGTGAGGTTGTGCGTTTTGACAAATCTAGTTGTTTACTTAACCTTTCACCTCCGGGGCCAATTTTGAAATAACATAACTCAAATATTGCGCCTTTGAGATCCCATAATTTTTGCTCTCAATATCAGGGTGAGTTTGCTTTTCAAATTCTGAAAATTCCGAATATTTCTCTCGAATCTTGTTTATCAGCTGCTTTCAGTTTGCATCCTTCCCACTCCACAGCAGAGGTCAATTCTTCCACAACCTCACAGAGAAGGAGTTATGCACCACCATAACTCCTCAGCCAATTGCGCTAGAGAGATATTTAAACTCTCTAAAGATACCGGAAGTCTTCTGGATTGGATTTTTACAAAACTGGAAAGTTTTGGATTGATTGTTTTTTCGTGGAGGACGTCATAATTAGGTTACGTTTACGGGCCTTACCGCCAATCCAACGAAACATTTTTTGACTCAAGTTTTAAGTGGAAACCACGCTATAATACGAGTCTTTAGCCCTTGAATGGCTTTCTAGCTTTCCTAGTTCAAACGTTATGACGAAAAAAATATCGCTTTGCTTTTTTCGTTTTCTTTGATCAGTTAAGGAAATCGGTTGAAAAAAATTTTTAGAATGTAAAACCAACTGTTATAACCTATATTTTTTCTCAAAAACACTTTATGTTATTTGATAACATGCTCGAGAACCGATGTTCCGAATTTCATAAAACAGGATGAATAAAGGGTTGAGGAAATAGCTCAGATATGTATACTTTTTAAAAACAAGTTGTAGCTCTTTCTGTAAAGGTGTTTTAACGCTGGCACAGTGGACATTCCTTTTAGAGTTTGCAAAATCAAACCCTCTGAAAATCGAAAAAAAATTGAAATGTACTGGACAAGCCAGAGGTTCGTGAAATGAGATTTTCATGCTGGTTTAGAGACAAAGGCAAAATCAGGATTTTTGCACTGCCGCTTCGGTAAGGAACGTTTTGATTACAGAAGCTGAGCAAGATTAAACAGTTTGCATTACTCAAAAATAATTAACATTATTTGAAATACTGCAACTGTATTACTGAAACTCCGTTTGCTTTTGTGTTCAGTTAACCCATGAATAGATTGTATAGACAGCATGGATAGATTGTATAGACAGAATAGATGAATACATTGTATAGACAGCATGAATAGATTCTGGAGGAAATAGCTCAGACATGTATACTTTTTAAAAATAAGTTTTAGCTTTTTCTGTAATGGCGTTTGGAAATCGAAAAAAAAGAAATTGCCTGGACAAGCCAGAGGTTCATGAAATGAGATTTTCATGCTGGTTTAGATACACAGTCAAAGTCAGGCTTTCTGTATTGCCGTTTCGGTAAGAACTTTTTGGTTGCAGCAACTGAGCTAGATGAGCAGTTTGCATTACTCAAAAATAACCCACACTATATAAAATACTGTAACCTCATTAGTGAAATTCCGTTTGTGTTCCCGCTGAATTAACGCTTGTGGATGACGTTCTTGCCCGCAACTCGATGATGATTATCACATTTCAGAATGAAGAAATTTGGATGAACAATCGCTTGCCTCCGCATCTGGTTCCGCAGCATTACATCGTTGACCTTCGGCCAGATCTTGAGTTTAACAGCGA